>Ga0074196_10882_pt1 | contig 219281 bp, 210 predicted proteins | sample EPASupsiteSAE300_FD_64214 | JGI IMG/M metagenome (GOLD analysis project Ga0074196, IMG submission 64214) | Bioremediated contaminated groundwater from EPA Superfund site, New Mexico - Sample SAE3-00 | ecosystem: Environmental > Aquatic > Deep subsurface > Groundwater > Contaminated ... | reverse complement strand
AAGCAAGGTAAAGGTGCCAACCACGTTGGTCTGCACAAAATCCGCCGGACCGTAGATTGAACGGTCCACATGGCTTTCCGCGGCGAAGTGCAGCACGGCACGCGGTTTGTGCTCGGCGAAAAGCGCGTCCATTGCGGCCCGATCACAGATATCGGCGCGCACGAACACATGCCGGGGATTTCCCTGTTGCGACTTGAGCGTACCCAGATTGCCGGCGTAGGTGAGTTTGTCTACATTCAGCACCGCTTCGTCCGACGTATCAAGCCAGTCGAGCACGAAATTGGCGCCGATAAAGCCGGCACCGCCCGTTACCAGTATCATGAAGTTCCTCTTAATGTTGTCGATTTGCATCTAGCAACTTGAGAATCACCTGCATCCAGGACACAACTCATGCATCTTGCATCAACCAATGCACGCCATCGCACAGACAGAATGCATGACGTTCCCCAGACTGATATCGCGGTGGAGCACTGTACGAGGAAGCGGGCCACCTAATGGTTCTACGGAAAAAACATGATTAAGCGAAATTTGATTAACGCAGCGTTAGCTCCGTTCCTCGTCATCGTTGTACTTGGCTCGATAACATTCGCGGTGACCCTCGCACTTTACGATCGAATAAAAAATAAATTTCAAAAACTAATCAATTGAAAAATTTCATCGATTTTTTAACTTACAAAATCATTTTTTTGTTTTTTCATCTTTTAAAACTCGCATTAAATTTCAGCACAACTTAAAACCTACCCCGCAACCTTCACCACCGCTGAAACCTTCTTATCTCGACCAATAAAACCTCGCAAAATTCGGGCCATTTTCAGCAATCTCTCTTTCGCAAACATTAGAATAAAAATAAAATAAGAAACCAATCCGAATAAGACATCACAGGTCAGATTCAGTACCGGACTTGTATGCTCCGACAATAACCTTCGCCCCCCATAAATTACAAAGGCCATAAAACACGCGGCAGCAAGTGGCGCAATAAATTGCCCAAAATACTGTAGAGCACTCAACTTGAGCAGTCGCAAAGTCATGACAACAGGAACAGGCCAGAACAGATATGTCTTCGCAACAAGTACCGATAACATTAAGATGGTGCCGCGCGGCGCGCAGATAGCAATAATTGGTATATTTACAAGTCCAGTGAAAAGCTGGTAATAAAACCACCATTTCGCCTTCCCTAAGCTGTTTATCAGGCCGGCTTGCAACGTACCGATACATGTGATCACACCGAGAATGCATAAGACTCGGATCGGCCATAGAGCGGCCGCCCACTGATAGCCGAATATCAAAGGTATCGCGCGATCGGCAACGGTTGCCAATCCTATGAAAATAGGAAATGCCAAAACGCTTGCAAGAAACGTCGCTGATAGAAATCCGCTACGAACTCGATCGGTATCGTCTTTAATTCCAGCGAAAAATGGATGCGCGACTGCTCCGAGTGCACCGCTGGATATATCGGTTATTATGGAGAAAATTCGGCGCGAAAAGTTGTATATACCGAGTTGCCCTGCTCCCAGAACAAACCCCACAATCATTTGATCCGCCTGGTTCCACAAAAAAAGCAGTGTTTTGGTTCCGGAAGCGTATACACCATAGCCTTTGAGATCACGCAACGCTGTGGTACTAAATACGAGCCTTGGAGTCCAACGTATGGTCCAGAATGTCGCTATCGCGGACACTACAGAAGTAGCGAGCAACGACGCTACTAATGCCCAAACGCCGAGACCTTTGAGCACCAATTCAATCGAAATCGCCGCCGCCACAATGCTTGCGACGGCCGTGCGAAGGGCAATTAGACGAAACGCCAGCGTCTGGGTGAGCAATGCGGTCGGCACGACTCCCACCGCGTCGACAATGACACGGATCCCTAGAACCGGGATTAACTGGACAAGCAACGGCGCGCCGAAAATCCGCGCTACTACGCTAGTAGATGCGCCGAGGACAGCATACGCAACGACACCACATCCCAGGCACAGCCAGAAAACGCTGCTTAGATACAGCGGATCCCTCCGCATGCTTTGTACAAGGGCATCACCAAAACCACTCGGCACTATTGACGACGCCGCAGCGGCGATTGTCGCCGCCAAGGCGACGACGCCAAAATCTGCGGGCGTCAGCAGTCTCGAGGTAACTACGAAAACGAGGAGACTGACCGCTGTCGGTACCACGATATTTACCGCAGACCAAAATACTCCTCGAAATGCAGCAACAGAACGAGAAGAATCCGCATCCTTTAGTGGTGACATGTCATAGGCCTTCGGCGACGAATTGAACATTGATTCTTTGACATCTCTGCCTCAGGGATGTCGTTCTTACCATGAACCATATAACTATCCTGCCTTGATCTGCGGAAAGGCAATCGAAACATCAAACGATAGAGATCGGTTTGCCTCGTTCCTTTTAAACCTTGCGAACCAGACTTGATCAATAAATGCTTCGGTCGTTTTCTTTTACTCGTCCGTTCGTTCATTCACCTTGCAACGGCATAAGCTTTGAAAGTGCCGACGTACCTTCGGATCGGCACGCCGGCGGCACGCAAGGTGCCGCGGATGCCGGATTTTTTGGCGCAGTGACATCGTCATCCCTGTCGGCATCTGTGGTGAGCCCTTTTCGCTGGCGTCGCTCAGCAGGCTTGCGACCGCCGTCTAGAGAATCCTCGTTGCTCATTTTGCTCGAGCCATCTTGAGTGGCATCCATTCCCGACATATTCATCCCCATACCGCCTACGCTAATCGCACTCGTGCCCCCGTCGATACCGGCACCAGATGAACCCATACGTGCCGCGATGGTCGTCTTGGCACTAACTAAGTTGCCCATATATTGCTTCGCTCTCTCCCCCTTGACGAGTGCAATTGCTTTTCGTGCTGCATGCCGATAGGGGTCTTGCTCCTCAAGCAAAGAGGCATAAGGGTCCTTCAGTAACGGTATCGGATCCTGTGATTCCTCACTTTGCAGTTGCCCGCCGAGTGGCAACAACGAGCTATTACCAAATTCTCCCGCGTAACAAACACTAGAATTTACGAAGCATCCAGCGACAAAAAGCAGCAGCGAACGGGACATACGCTTCCCCAAACACCTGTCACGCCATACTCTATTTTTCAGAGCAATCATTTTTAAGTAAAAACACTCCCGGTTAATCTTCCACGTAACTAAACGATGCCCTGCGGACGTGCCTGTGTATCGCCCCATCAATCTCGCGTCATATGAGGACCACGCCTAGCAGGTCGCAAAGTCATTTAGATCAAGCCACGCTGCGCGTTTCGTCTCTGTCTACAACAGAGCTAGCTGAGTAGCCGTAACCGTATCCGTATCCGTATCGAGTGGCGCTAAACCCGTTAAATACCAAGCCTGAAACAGTCACGCGCGCACGTTGCAACCGGTTGATCGTCTCTGTCAATTGCCGCGCGGAAGTCACATCCGAGCGGACAACAAGAAATACGGCGTTGCATTGCTGAGCAATGGTGACTGCGTCGCTAACCGGCAATACTGGCGGCGAATCAATCACCACATAGTCATACTCTTCGTTCGCTTCCCGCAGCAGTTCCGTGAACGTAGGACGCTCAAGCAACTCGCTGGGATTTGGCGGAACTCGTTTACCTGCAGAAAGTACATGGAGATTGTCCGTTCCGGTTTTCTGTGTCGCGTCCCTCAACGAGACAGAACCCGCTAGTACTTCCGCCAACCCTCCCTCCTTCGCCCCAGGAAAGTATTCGTTCAAGCCAGATCGACGCATATCCGCGTCAATCAAAAGGACCCGTTCGCCGTTCAGCGCCAGGAGATAAGAGAAATTCGCAGACGTAAATGTCTTTCCCAATCCCTGAGTCGCACCTGTGAACAAAACGACGTTGGACGCAGTTCCGACAAGTGCAAACTTTAACGTTCCACGCAGCGATCTCAGCGCCTCGATACTAGGATCGCTTGGGTCGGACTCTGCAAGCAGTGCAGCCGGCTGCCTCTTACGCCGCGATGCTTTCACGAGCGTTGCTTGGCCTTTGCTCGTCGGCACAACTGCATAGAGCGGGACATTCGCCACCCGTTCGACTTGCAACGGATCTCTAAGCGATCCGTGCAGCGACGCCAGCAACTGCACGACGATAAAGGCTATAAGCGCGCCTCCAACGACCCCCGCGCCGATAACTATCGGTGCCTTTGGCCAGTCTGCTTTCTCTGGAGGTACTGCAAAGTCAATCACTGACACATTGCCCGTCGTGCCTGCCTCAGCAATCTCAAGCTGCTGCGCATTCGAAAGAAGCGCCGTGTAGAGTTGCGTGTTAACTGTCACGTCACGCGCAAGCCGCAAATAATCCTGCTGAGTAGACGGCAACTTCTGAATTTCCCGTGACACATTACTTTCCAAAGCATCTATAGCAGCCTTCTGAGCCTGAAGCGCCTTCACAGAAGGATGAAACTCATTAAACTGCGCTTTAGCGGCCTCCAGGTTCAATTCAACAAGGGTCCCCTGCTTAACGAGCGCTGCAGATTGCGTAAGCAGTGCTTCCGTTTGATCTTCAATATCAATAGTCTTTGTCGCGATCCGGTACCTGTTGAGTCGGTCTTCAGAACTCTCCAACTCGCTTCTCAGCGCGGGTAACTTGCCGCTTAGAAATTTCAAGCTCAATCGTGCCTGCTCGGAACGATGAGATATATTCAGCGCGACATATGCCCTCGCGAGCGAGTTGGCGAATTTCGCGGCAAATACTGGATCAAGTGCTTTCAAAGAAAGCTGAATCATGGACGAATCTTTAGTCGTCTCTTCTACCTTAAGCTGCTTGCGCAACGTCTCGATAGTAGTCTGCTCGGACACCTGCACAAGTTCGAAGCGTGTACCGGGACGCCCGGTCAACGCCGCAACAAGAATTTTTGCATCAAAAACTCCGTCATCCGTCTGAACTGGAAAGGAAAGCATTTCTCCCACCCGGCCCTGCGTCAGTACGGTGTCGTCATGAGCTTCCAGCTGCCATCTGTCAGGCGATGTAATCGTCAAATACAGCTTTTTGCCGTACATCGATGGCGGCAGCACAAACTTTTCCAACGCCAAACGCTCGCCTCCCCATGCAAACGAATTCAGACCAAGCGGCGCGGGAGCAACAGTCGAAGTCGAATCGTTTAACCGCGCGTACAGTGCACCGATCAGCGGGAAGCGGTTATCCACCGTGATCGCGGTATCGGCATGAGTCGCACTGACCGCCGTGCCGATAACAGCCCTTGAATTCAGAATATCCAACTCACCATCGAGCGACTTGTTCATGTCCAATGCGCTGGCAACGTCCGAAAGCGCGCCCAAAGCTGATGCCTGTTGTTGGTCAACTTGAATGAGTACGTTTGCCTTATAAGTGGGTGGAGCAAAAACCGTGTATATCAGCGCCAAGAGAACAAACGCCGACAAAATATAAAAGAAAGTTCTTTTATTCGAAGTTACGTTGTGCCACAAATCCAGAGGGCTCACTTCATCCTCTGACGGAGGAAGCTGATAGTTCGGAATTGTTGCATGCAATTGGGAACGGTTCATATATTAACCCTTATTATTTCTTGACACGCAGTGCTGGCAACCAGCTCTGAACGGCCTTTTCAATCGTGTCAAGTGTGGCCTTAAAAATCTCATAATCTCCGCCAACCGGATCTTTGACCTCGATGTTGATCCAGTGCCCTAAAAGCCAAATTTTTCCACTGGCTGCGGGGAACCGAGCAATTAATTGCTTCCGTTGCTCTTTGTCCATGACAAACACGAGGTCCGCCCACGCAACATTTCCACCTAACAACAGCTTTGCCGTGCCTGAAGTCACTTCGTAATTTCGCTCCCGTAAGGCTTTTGCCGTTAGCGGATGGACTTTTTCCCCGACGGCACCCGATAATCCCGCTGAGTCCACTACAAAGCCGTCTATATGCCCTACTGATCGACGTAGCACGCTTTCAGCCATCGGGCTTCGACAAACATTTGCATGGCAAATCACTAGCAACTTCATTTTAAGCTCCGATTATGCGATCACCAACTGACTATCACTAAGTTATGCGCAGATTTTCATTGATAATCAAATCGCACGCCCTCTGCCGGCAAATTTCAAAATTACGTCTAAAATCCTGCAACAGCATCTCATTTATTAAACACATCCCTCACGGCATCTATATATTCTTCGCCGAACTTCTTTGTCGGTTCAATGTATGAACCCTCGCCAAACTCATTCCAACAGCAGATAAGCACAGTTGAATTGGTCTTTGTTGAATTTACGTCGACAAGCCCCCTGGCCTCGAGTAAATGCTGCCGGAACTGTTGTGGTGAGCTCGTCGACCTGTCATGGAAGGAGTTATCGCTGCCGCCCCACGGCCTTTTATCCCATCCGGAGGTCACGGGAATCCAATACGGTATCGGGGAATTTTTTAAAATCCACTCCCAACTCTCTCGATATCCTGCTGCGAGTTCAGAATAACTGCGCGATTCTCTTGGCACACCGTCGGTACCTGTTGGACCGTTCTGATAGTTATACGCGGTCAATGCCCGATAACCGGCCTGCGGCAACATCTTATCGACCCGGCCAGGAACTGCTTGGGTTGAAGCCACAAAATAGATTCCCGGGAAGCCTGCCTTCTTCGCCCACTGATCGGCCTCATCAAGAAGCTGCTTGCTACTTTTCCCCATAGTTTTCGCCATTGAATCAAGTTGCACCGGAGCGAAAATTACTACCACTGGATAACCCGATATTTTGTAATATTCAGCATCTGAAAAATAATGACTTATCCAGAAATTAACTATATTAGCGAACTCTTCTTCGCTAGATGGCGCGCCAGAGTGGTTAGCCCAGAGCAACGCATACTTTACGCCTCGTTTATTATCTAACTTCCGAAAACTCTCAATTGCATGATCCAATTCCACGCCAATTTTTGGAAGCCAATACCAATCGTAGACAACGAGATTAATTCCAGCTGAAGCCATTTTCGAATTCTGCCAATCCGTAACGGCTGTATCGCCGTCCACATACCATCCGATTGCGGGCTCCCGCTCAGGAAAATCTTTGATTTTCGTCCACGGATCATTATGGAACATAGGGGGTGAAATTCTCCAACCCGGAAAATAGTAAACGCCTACCGTGTATTTTCCATGCGCGGAGGCATCAGCACCAGCTTCGCACTGGCGATTAAATGCGGCAAGCGAAATGGCCAGAAATGCCAAAATTGATATTTTCGCAAATCTCACTTTCACACCTCCTTCGTGGCATCGACAATCCGAGGACTGAAAGCCCTGTTCCTCGAGGTGGGATGCACTATTACAGAAAGAATTAAGGCCACATTTCGAAGCCAGCCATTCATTGAGAGACCGGCGATCAAGGCACGAACCAGCGGAATGCACGATCGGGCCGAACCCAATGCAGAAACACGGTGGATCGCGGCGACATCTGTGCGATTAAGTGAACAGCCGTACGCTTGCCCAAACGCAGAACATTGCAGGGCAACTTTGCAAATGTAGAGTGACGCTCTCTCCCACGGTTTCGAATTTCGCAACATCGTGAGGTAGCGCGCGAGACTCGATCCTGAAGCCCCCAAGGAATTTCCACCATGCTGTCGATACAAAATCGACGCAACTGGCGAGTACTCTATCGTTCCGAAAGCGGATGCCAGCAGCGCAAGCCACCAATCGTGCATTAGCATGTCTACACTATCATTTTGCGGGCTGAGTTGAATCAAATTCAAGAGCGCGCGATTACCCGCCATCGTGCAGCCAACCACAACGTTTTGCATGAGCAGCCCTTTTAAGGAGGAAGCTCTGTGTGGATCAAATTTCTGAAACTTCATAAATGAATCCGCTAGCACGTTGAGATCGGCATCAACCACAACCAGGTCCGTAAAAAATAATTTTGGACTGTCTCCGCAGCTGTCGAAACAGCTAACCGCGTTACGAACCTTGTGCGGTAACCAGATGTCATCCTGGTCACAGCACATAAAGATTGGACTCGACACCTGCTGAAGAAGGACAATAAACGATCGTGCCGGCCCCAGATTTCCGTGCATATCCCGCACGATACTAATTCTTGCGTCGCGTGATTGGTATTCGCCGAGTATTTCCGCCGTACCGTCCGAAGAACCGTCATCACGAATCAATAGGCACCAGTTGACATATTCCTGTGCAATAAGAGAGTCAAGTTGCGCGCGGATAAACTTCTCTCCGTTATATGTCGACATCACTATAGTCACCAAAGGCGAATGGCTCATACCAGCCCTCCGATTCCTGACAGTCGTCCTAACTCACGTCGGTAACTCCACCCCAAAGCCCAAAGAACAGTTGCCGGAAGCCCGATGCTCAAAAGATCCCACACGGTGGCGGAACAGCCAGCGGTAGCAACGATGACGACGCTAGCCGACAAGGATAAATACAGCCGCTTGTCAAATTCGCTCACCGCACGCCGCCGGAAAGCAGAAAAAAAGATATATGCAAAATGCGACATATACGCGGAATAAGACAGCAGGAAGCCCACGCCACCATAAAGGAGCAACGACAAATAGAGGTTATCAATTAGTGGCGGCGGAGATTTAATGAACGGAAATGAACTTTGCAAAATTCCGCCACCAACCAATAACGATTCCGGCGTTTGTTCCAAATAGTTCTGATAGTAAGCCCAAGAACCATATCTACTTTCCAACGTTTGCAGATTGAGCAAGGACCGCGTCTTTACCAGACCTGAGACCGCTCTTTCAGCGTCAAGCGCAGCGAACATTATCCCGGAAAATATACCTATAAGAACTACGATGGCGATCAGGCCTGCCACTCCGAAGCGGCGCATAACTCGCCTCCCGATCATCATCGAAATCACAAAAATGTAGACGATATATGCCGTGCGCGTATAAGTAAAATAAACAAGCACCGAAATAACAACTAATGATATAAGAAATCGTGTCTTCCCAACTATCCCTTCAGCGGCCATTACCCACAACAGCAAAGCAGAAATACTCAGAAAAAACCCATGATCGAGACCACTCGCAAACAAACCCACGAGCCGGATGTCACTAAATTGCGCTACGGAATTTAGACGCTGGTTCGCGACGAAAATATAACCCGATGGATCAATAAATGTCAGATAGCCGATTTGCAAAATTGAAATAACAATGTCTGCGGTCAAAGCCACCCGTGTTGTAATATCTAGCACGTTGAGCAGACGTTGCTTATCCATCCGTTGCGTAATCACAATCCAGACACATGGGAAAAACATAACGTACGGGGTAATTGCGACGTACAGCGCACCGGGACCGTCATAACTGCTGCTATCCGCCGCAACAATCGCAGCTGCGAATCCGGCGACTAACAGCAGACACGCCGTCAGAAAGACAACTGAATTCCTGACGCGAAATAGCAGCCGCCCAATTCTTAAAGCGCGATGGATATCTAATACCAGAAGTACTGTGATCGTAACAATGAGAAGTGTGGTCGCGCTGACTTGAATTTGCACGTAACCTAACACGTCGACAATTGCCACGATAAAGGGAGCCAAATAGAGCAGCCTATGCATTTCTATAGGCCTCCAAGAACATGGCATTCAACTCGGCGGCAGATTTTTCCCACGAGAACTTTTTCACGTATTGCGCTCCAGCTAACGCTATACTTTTCCGAAGTTCATCATTCGAAATAATCAATTCAATATTGTTTGCAAGCGATACTGCGTCTAGAACCGGTGAAATTAAGGCGGTGTCGTTGTGAACTGCAAACTCTAGATGTCCACCTGCGTCAGTGGCTACCAGCGCGCATCCACACTGCATCGCCTCACACGGAACGAGCCCCCATCCTTCGGTAACACTAGGCGCCACGACAAACGAAGCGCTGTTGTACATTCCCCGAAGTTTTGGCAGAGAAGGACTTTTTTCATAGCTAATCCAGTGCGGCAAATTAGACGGTCGATCGTACACGCCAAACATCATCAGTTTGAGATTGCCGACCCTCTCCCGCAGAATCTCGCATGCGCGGATTCCAATCCCAGTACCTTTTTCCGGCAGTGGATGGTAAAGCATAATCCCTTGCGTTTTATCCCGCGCTTCCAATTCTCTTTCAATAAAAAATTTCTCTTGATCCAACCCGTTAGGAATGTAGGTGGCATCACTTCCGTTCTTCTTAGCAATCTCACGGAGCCATCGGGAGATTGCGATTTTCCTCAACGGCATTAGGTAAGTCGCATCGACACGTTTTCTACCTATAGAGTCCCAGGTTTCATGATGCTGGAGCAAATAAAATTTTTTTCCTTTTTCAGGACCATATGAATCGACCCACTCAGCAGTCGGAGCGCCAGTAGCTACTACAATGTCGGAATCCGGTATGAATCGTGGGCAGAGATTGGGCCTCCAAAGCACTTTTACGCTCGCTTCAATTGGAAACCAGTTGTCTGGGACGTAGCTTTTATCAGCTGCTCTCTGAATGTATCGGACGCTCCGCTTCATTCGGTCTAGAAGTGGTTCATCTCGCCGCACCCAGGCAGGATGAATTATGTTTACCAGATTATCCATTTTTGCCAATCGATTGGCATATTCGTAGACCACCTTGAAACCACCAACGGGCTTGTGCCCTGAGCCGGTAAGTATGAAAGTTATCCTCATATTACCTCCACGACCGTTCGCCGCCGCACGGCGAAGCGGTTGATAGCAGCTTTCAATGCAAACGCCATGACAAGGAAGCAGCAAATTAATTTCTGCAGAGTAGAGGCATTCAAAGATTTCTTTGCATTTTTCATGTCGGGAGCCGCCAGAATCTCTATCAGCGCGCGCTCAGCATTTTCACCAATATTGCGCGCATCAGCAGCGTCCGCACCACTACTCAACGCCTGCTCAATGATGCAAACGTTTTTTATAATCTCTTCGTTCAGCAAATTGTCGATTGAAATCGTATGAATTTTTTCAAACCTTTCACGCAAATCATTGACCTTACTCGCATAAGGAATCGTGACGACCGGAATTCCCCAAGCGAGCGCAGGAATAATCGCATGCAACCGCATCGCTATCACAATTTTGGCGGAACGATAGATCGCGCCCAGTTCATCGATCGACCGCGGACGACTGGAAACGAGTTCAACACTCATACCCTGCGGCAGCCGACCGCTTAGTTTTTTTAGAATCGTTAGGTCTGACTCGATTTCAGAATAACTGCCGCCCAGTATTGAATCATCTACCATGGGCAATAGAATTATGCGCTGTACGCGAAGCGAAGCGCTTTCTGTAATGACGCGCGCGAGTCCGTCGCACAACATATCGTCGTCCAACTTTTCAATCTTCAAATGATCAAGATATGCACGATTTGTGACGCTTCTCAAGTTGATTACAATCGAATCACGCTGCTTATCAGCGCCGGACGGAGCAAGTGTTCTATTCGCGACCGCAAATACCAAGTCAGGCGCCAAACTTACGGACGCCCTGGAAAACTGGTTCAATATCACCTTGCTTCTTGCATCCCGAACCAAGGCAAGATTTACCGCACTCAGTGCCACTCGATAGACGATCTTCCATATGAGTTTCTCGGGGGCAACCACACCAACGCCTACCAACACAATTTTTCTATTAAAGAGAACAGCAAGCAAGAGTGGCAACATGGACACGAATTCTGGCCTTATTACGTCACCGCCTCCAAGCAAAATTCGATCTGCAAGGCGCACTTCCGAACATACGCGCTTAAAGTCCTTCATGGAATCTAGCGCGGAAAACAATGGGTACCAAGCTGTTTTTTTAATTTCCCGACCAACTGCGAGAACCGGTTTTTCACTGAGCATCCTCATATCCGGAGACCTCTCCATCGCGATCACCTGGCTAACTATAAGCTCGCACAAGTAATCATCTCCGGAATTGACTCCCGCCCAATTAATCAGCAGATGGCGTTTCATTTTTCAATTCAGCCTAATTTTTCCAAATAATCTGCGTCCGCCCAGATGCGAACCTGCGCGTTACCGAAGCCAATTCGACCTCCGGCCTCGTCACTTTGATCGACACAACTATCTGTCCGCTTTAAATCTTTCTTCACAAAGAAGATAAAAGACACGACGAACTGCATTTTTCAAAAACTAAGAATTTCTCATCGAAGTACTGTCAGCCGCGTCCACAGGGACGCCAAATGAAACTACAAATTTCTCGCTCAATATCTGCTCATATCGATTCAACAGACCTTCCCATCTGAAACCATTTTCAAACCGTGCGACGGCCTCTTTTCGCATATTCGCAATTTCATCGGGGTTCTCGAATAAATGGGTAATTTGACTATCGCAGTCCTCTACGGAGTGGAAAAATCTTGCAGATTCGCCCGCGACCCAGCGGTTGAATACATTCTCATGTGCCAAGACGGCACTTCCCGCCCCGAGGGCTTCAACAAGTGATGGATTGGTACCGCCGACCTGATGTCCGTGCACATAAAATCGTGCATAGAAACGAAGCGCTTCCAAAGTCTTCCGGTTATATATTGCGCCCGGGAAAATCACTTGATCATTTGCTGCGTCGAGGACTTGTTCCTGGTATTGATTTTTTCTTTCGTACCCGCCCAGAACAACCAGCTTTACAGTGCGGGGCCTCGCGGAGAATGCTTGGACAATTTCCAAAATCGAGTTCTCGGGTTCCGGACGGGCGACTACGATCGCGTAGCGGTCCGGCTCAAGTCCATATTTCTGAAGTTCCGCAACGTCCGCACTCTCGACGCGGTCAGCCCCGTATGGAATCGTGACAATCTTTTCCGCTGACACTCTAGTGGCCAGATGACTCGCAATTTCTGGATGGTCTGCGATTAAACGATCTCCTACCAGGCAACCAATTCTTTCATTTGCCCATAGCCATGCGCGTTCATGGGGGCGCCATTTATTGCGTTTCCATTCAAGCCCGTCCATGTTGATAATATTTCTTACCCCTTTCATCCGAAGCCATGCGGAGAAAACAGCAGTGTTGTAGCCGAGCGTTAAGACGACCTGTGGTTTTGCTTTCGCGACTTGCACGACGCACTTCCAATCAAACTCCACTGTGGCAAGAGCGCCCTCCCGCAGGACTGGGAGAATAATTCTCTTAATTCCGCACCATGTATCTTCGGTTCGCTGAGTGACAGATTGCGCAGCTTGGCAATATACGGTCACACACCAGCCTTTGCTTGTTAAAAAGAGGGCCAACCTCTCAGCAAAGGTTTCGAAGCCACCGTGGTTTGCTGGAACCCCACGTATCCCCAATATCACGATATCTTTTTTCATTTTCCCGTATTCCCGGCTGCCCTACTTCGTGACAATTGCGGCGGTCAGACCCGCATTAATCGCTGGCATCAATAAATTCAAGACTCGACTAAATCTCACCAATCCATTTCCGTCGATATAAACGACATCCTCGGGCTGGAGATCGAATTGGTTCGCCAAAATCATCGACACTGGGGACCTCGCATCGAGATGAAAAACCTGAGGATTTGAATTTAACGAGCCGCGAATGACATAAAGCTGGGCAGCATCGGCGCTCGCGTTGTTCAAGCTACCGGCCTGCGAAATCGCGTCACTAAGGCTAAGTTTTCCGTTTTTCATGGGTATCGCCATTGCGGGACGATTGACCTCCCCCATGACAAATACCCCGCTTTCATCGCGAGACATGACTCTGAGAAGATCGCCGTTTTTCAGAAAAATCTTCGACGGATTTTGGCCACTGGATACCATTTTCGGCAGATCCAGTGGATAAGAGACACCATTGCGCACGAGAACTAAACGGCTTTGATCTGCAGTAGCGCTGAAGCCGCCGGCCCTGTTTATTGCCTCATAAAGTGTCATTGGAATGTCGTTGATCTGCTGTGCTCCCGGTGCGTGAACCTCACCGTCGATATAGATCTGCTTCGACCGATACGATGCAATGCGCACTGTCACCTGTGGGTTGTTAAAGACAGGCTTCAGTTTTTGAGTAAGCAATTGCTGTAACTGATCAGTTCTCAGCCCATCGACATGCAGACTACCGACGTAGGGAAAATTCAGATTTCCTTTTTGGTCCACGACGAATCCAGAGACTGGGTCCGAAGGGCGAACTACCGATTGGGTCTGCGTACCCAGAGCGGCTGCCAATTCTGGGTGATCCCAAATCGTTATCTGCAAGACGTCGCCAATACCCATCGTGTACGGCGCCGGCTCCCAAGTTAAATCTTGGGCTTCGCTCACATTTGCCTTGGCGGCCGCTTCCCGCATCTGCTTGATCAATGCAATGCTGATATCAGTAATCGGAATGTTCGCGTTCGTTTGTTCTACGCTAGCTTCGTCGCCCGGTGTGGATGAATTTGCGCGCGCGCTCATACGCATACCCGGTGCGATTGCACACCCTGCGAATGCCATGCAACAAACTATTGCTAAAAGACGAGCAGGCCCTCGTCCTGTTCCGATTTGAGATATTTTGCGGCTCGTTTCCATTAGTTTGACCCCGTGGTACTTCATATCTACTGAATCCACCGATCGTTCGAGGCATGGATTCGAGCAGGAGCATCTTGACCGTATCTATCAACTAATGTGACAAACCGGTCATCCTCGTTGGTTTTGCCATCCAACTATTTATTTGCAAGTTACTGCTAGATTGACTGGCGAGTGGATGAAACTCACTTTCCTGACCGGCGGAGCACTTAACTCGGTCAACACCGTCAATACTGGGACATCTATATGAGTAAGCAGACCTATTGAGCATTGCTGATCAGTTTGGGATCGCTATGCCTCGGACAGCGATCCCTGACTGGCATACACTCCTCGTTACTGTTTTGCTTACTTTGCTGTAGTTCCCGTTCCGCCCGTCCCCCCAGTTCCGCCCGTGGCGCCGCTACCGTTACTCCCGCTCCCAATCGGCGATGCCGCCCCAGCCGCCTGCGCAGCCGCAGCCAAAGAGGGCGCAGGCTGTCCAGTGCTCGTAATCGCCCCAGCCGCCAACAAGGTATCGAGGTCCGAATCTGCGCCTGGAGCACCAGGCGTAAAGGAAACCGTCAAGAATGAAGAGGAGGAAAGCGTGATGCCGTAAGTGTTCTTGATCAGCGTCACAACCGCCGCCTCGGCATTTGCAATCACAGTGCTATTTGATAGAGCGCTCTGATACGAGGCGTTAGAAGTGATTCCTGAGAGCAACCCGCTAACCGTCGTGCCCAACTGCCCAGCGATGTAGTCCAGCAGCAACTCCGTCAACGGCGTCACGTTGAACGTACCCGCGCCTGCAGCGAACGAGTGAATCGTAATCGCGCCACCGGTCGCCGTAATCGCGCAAGGACCGTCAAACGAGAACGTCGCCGTGTAAGCGCCGTTCGAATTGGCGGTAGCACTGCCTGAGCCATTCTTGCAAGTCAGCGTAATACTTGCGTTAGCAAGTGCCGCGCCGACAGCGGCAGTACCGCTTACCGTCCCGACCGGCGAGTTGCCGGTGCTGGCACCGCCACCACATGCAACCAACGCGCCGGTTGCAAGCACTATCGATCCGAACTGCAGCGTGCGCAGTGTCGCGCCGTTTAGAAGCTTCATCGCCTATCTCCAAAGAAAGTCATTCACAATTGACCGGCATCAACGCCCGTCCGTCGCTTACACTCTGCAAACTTTTTCCGCAGATTCCTTGGGAGAGCACTGCACCCGTCGACACAGCAGGCACACTCACTTGCGGTTTCGGCGTCGTTCCATCACTACCTGGTCGCCCATAACGCAGATACGCATCGCGCATCCGATAAAGCTGAGTCGAGAAGTATTCACCGCTAAAGCGGCCCTGATTCAACAAGTACTGCTGCGTGCTATACGGAAAGCTCATGTTCTCCGCAGCATTGGCCGACAGGTAATTCGTCGACCCCACCCGCGTGCGGAAATCCAGGCCAAATTGTTCCGAGCCATACAGCTGGCTAATTCCCGGCTTCATGCCTTGGCGCAACGTCAGCGGGAAGCTGACTGCGGCCCCCACAAAGGTGCCTTGGCCGCTATGCTCGCCATGCACGCTTACAGATACGTCGTCGAACCAGCGCGTCAGCGTTGCAACAGGTCCCTTGTCTCCACCGACAAAACGCGCAACCCCGGCTTCGATCCACAACTTCCAGGACGGCTGCACCCAGCGGTACGTCAACTCGGCATTCTTCTCGCTCGGCAGTTCGTCATGACCAGGTTCATGGTGCAAATAGGCGAGCCGCAAACGAATCAGATCGGGGCGCCCCGGCACGAACACCGTGGTTTCGTTTTGCACACCAACGTACGAATAGTCGAACTTTCCGACCGATGCCACGTTGAACACTTGCGGCATGATCCAGAAACTTTGTGCCAGTGCGACAGCATTCAGACCACCCCGCAAACGGTAATCGCTGAACACGCGGCCTTCGTCCATGTTCTTCGTGTTGTATAGCGGCGCGATATAGCTCGCATACAACTCAGCACCTCGCCAAAGCGGGACGAACCCTTCGATGTTGGCCCCGAGTGAAACGTCGAACACTCCGTACTCGGTGCCGTACAAGTAACTGACTACCGGCTCGATCTGAATTCGCGTCAGCCCATGCGTGTGTTCGTTGCCATGCCATACGATCGAGTCCGCGTCATAAGTAGGACGAGTTCGCATCGTTAATGAAGCACTTGCTGCCGTCGGCGCGCCGCCGGTAATGAACTGTGCAAATGCGTCACGATCAACAATGACTTCACCTATTGGTTCATTGGCTTTCTTGATGACCACGTGAATCTTGTCAATACCATGCGGTGCATTCACGCTTGCCACACCAAGCACGATGCCTAGTGCATCGGCTTCGTTCTGGTTGTATCGGTGATTCTCGTACTCGACTACCAGATCACGACCGCTCGTCCCGACACGCACACGCTCAAGACCGGCGGCAAACAGTTGTGTGGCGATCTCATCGAGCGCGGAGCTATCCAGCTCTTCTGGAATTGAGGGAGGCTGCGCATCGGATGATTTACCCGCAGTCACTTCGCTCAGCATCACAGACGCGTACGATTGCAGCGGCGGCACATACGTGATTGGCACGGTGGTCAACGCACTGTTGCTGGTGTTGGCTGCGCGCGTGTCCACCGGTCGCAGGCTGGCAAGATGGATCGCGCCGTCGTCGCCGGCATCTGCTGTCAGCGTGACCGGAATCTGCGGGCCCTCACACAAACCGCCCGCACACCGCTCAGTACTAAAGCGTTTGCCGAGCGGAATCTGAATGCCCACCGAGAACGACGTACGCGGAGACACACCATCGGTCGAGCGAATCGAACGCATAAGCGTGCCGATCACGTTCGCATCGGCAAGCCAGCTAATACGCGGCGACTGATAACGCACGCCGGCATAGGGTGTCTTGGAATCGTCCTCTGCCACCAAGGAGAAACCCGTGTTCCAAAGCGAAACTTGCGCGCCACCGAACAGGCCATCAAGTCGATCCCCCTGGCCGTAGCCGGCAGTCAGTGTCACGGGTCCGAACGCTTGAGATACGACGCCGTATTTCGAACGGAAGAAATGCGTCTGACCACCAATGTCGGTCACACCAAATGCAATGTTCGGCTGATACTGGAAAAACTTCGGCACTTCGACCTTAACGTCCGCCATCAAATGGCGAAAGAGAAAGTGCTCTTCATGCGAATAGGGAACGGGCACGTTCGCTGGATAGTTTGCTAGTCCAGCGGACACCTCCACATAAGGCAGCAACCCCACTGCCCCCCAATACATCTGCGCGCCCGTCGCTTTTTTCCCATAGCGCGGATCAATGTAATTGTTGTATTGCGTCTCCACCGTCCCCTCCGGTAGAGCAAACGCATACGGAATCACCAAGCCACCCGCCTGCCCAAGCGCGTTAAGAGCAGGATCGGCCGCTTGCGCTGAAGCAGAGAATGCTAAAGCCGCAGCAAGCGTCAGCGCGCTCGGCGCCGATCGAGGTTGTTGTCCGCGTAATCTCATGGCCATATGTTTTTATTGTGTTCAGGTGTCAGTACGCGTTGCTATGAACCAGGCCCTTCGCTATCGTCGCCGCGACAATCCGCATGTCGAGCCCGAACGACCAATTGCGCAGGTAGTACAGATCGTGTTCGACGCGTCCTTGCATCTTCTCGATCTGATCGGTTTCTCCTCTGAATCCGTTGATCTGCGCCCACCCTGTGATCCCCGGCTTGATCCGATACCGGTGGATGTAGCCGCTCACCACTTTCTGGTAGAGCTCATCATGCTCAATCGCATGCGGCCGCGGGCCTACTACCGACATATCGCCACGTAGTACATTAAAAAACTGCGGCAACTCATCCAGGCTGGTTCGCCGGAGAAACGCTCCCACACGCGTAATACGTGGATCTCCTCGTGTGGCCTGTTTCACCACACCCGTTTCCACGTCGTGAGGACGCATCGAGCGGAACTTGTAAATCTTGAAGATGCGGCCGTCCGCCCCTTTGCGCTTCTGCGTGAAGAACACCGGTCCACGCGAAGAAAGCTTCACAGCAACCGCAATCGCCACCAGCACTGGTGCAAGCGCAATCAACGCACAAGCCGCAAACGCCCGATCAAAAACCTCTTTCTTTACCAACGCGCGAGCCGGCACCGGCGACGCAACCAGGTTAATCGCAGGCATACCGATCAAATCGATCATGCCGCTATCGAACAGCGCAACGCTGCGCATATCAGGCACAAAACGCACGTTCACGAGATCGTCGCGAAACTCGGCGACAAAGCGCGAGATCGTGCGTTCCTCGGAGAGCGGCAATGCCAGCCACAACTCGCTCACGTCGTGAGATCTCACGTAGGCGGCGAACTTGACGATGTCGTCGTACACCGGCACGCCTGAACCTATCGTTCCCGTCACCGGCCGCACATCAAAGGCCGCCACTGCGCGAAAACCACTCGCGCTCGAGCCTTCGATATTGCGCACGACCTGGTGGCAATGCGACCCACATCCCACCACTGCAACCCTGCGCAGATTCATCCCCGCGTGCCTGACACGCGCCAGCACAGCGTGCACAAGCAGACGCGAAACAATCAACGCACCACCCGTCATGGCCATCCAGTAGGCAAACCAGAGACGCGAGATGAAATCCGTGCGATGCAGCGAAAACATCAGCACAAGGCCAAAGCCCTGAACGACGAACCACGCCACTGACACCTGACCGGCCATGCGCAACATCGCCCGCCCACGCCACGATCCATAGACACCAAAAGTGGGGAATAGAACCAGCGTAGAGGCCGCGGCAAACGCAACGAACGCGGTATCGATACGGCTTTGCGTCAAATCTTCAAATCGCACTTGCGACGCAGCCAGCGCCCCCAGGACGACGAGCATCACATCGAACAAGCGCACGATCAGGCCTTGCAACCCCGGTACCGTTTTTCTTTGCTGCGCAAAATTCGCCGTATCCATACTTATCCCCGCGCTGGTCTCTCGCGCCAAACGTTCTTGTGGAGCTGCTCAACTTGTGTTCGCTTCAGCAGCCCATGTCTCTCGTACTTCAACCACCACGCTCTTCGCGACAACAAAACCGCCCCGGCACGCGAAGAAGCGCGCAATGCAAAAACAATCTGGATTTGATCCATCCAGCGCGAAACGACACGACCGGACGTTCCTGAACAACGATGGGGGATGTACAGCAAGCCGCTTGCACCCGTCTAACCTGGGCACTCAGGCAAAACGCCGCCACGATCAAATCCGAAACAGAGATCAAACCGTTTGTGCGTTGAGGAGACTGACCTGATAACCCCCGACCAGGTCAGTCGTTGACTCGAACTTCGCTACTGCTTACTGCTTGTGTTGTCTGTGTTGTGCACCGCGCAACCTTTAAAGCAGCAACCATGCCAATCGTTAGATATTTTTTACAATCAGCCTGGATATATGGGGCAAACCCTTGTCTCACATACGTTTTTTCTCTTACGCGACTCGTCGTAGAGTCGGCAAATAAAACGCAAAACGGCCTTTAAACCGTGTCCGGTAACGCGGCCGTTACGTAACGCCGCCGTAACGGCCCGCGTCGACAAGGAACAGAAACAGAGCGCGCGCAACGCTACAAACGTCTGAAGAAATGAAGGCAAAGAAGTGCCTGGTACGGCAGGAGAAAAACTCAGGAGAGAGGTCGGAGCGTCGCCACTTCCAATGATTCGGAGCGGCGTTGCACGCAGGCGCGGACGTTCGTTTTAAACAGATACGCGCTCCGACTCCGCTATTGGGCACATGCCTTGCTGAACCGACGGCAGCGATACTGCCTTTCGCGAGCCCGCTCAACTGCGGGCTGCACGGCTGTCGTGACAGATAGATCCTGTCAATCTAAGCGGAGGTAATTAATATGTTGGGAACTATTCTTCTGGTCGTGCTGATCCTTCTCCTGATCGGCGCACTTCCGACGTGGCCTCATAGCCGTGCGTGGGGCTATGGGCCAACAGGCGGTCTCGGACTCGTGGTGATCGTCGTGATTGTGCTGGTCCTGACCGGCGTCATATAGCCCGCATTGCACTGTTCAAGAACGGCTACTGTCGGCTGCTTCATCGCCGGCATAGCCGTTCAGCAGTTGCTCGAACAGATCGGCATCGCCCATTTGACCGCCCTTGAGCATAACTTCCATGCCGTCGAGTTCGCCCCGCTCAGCGTGCAAACGGCAAACGGTGACGCCTGCCGACAAGGGAGCAAGATACGACAACCCCCACGCATCGAGCGCGCGAACGGCGATGCTCGATGTATCCCCGCCTGCGATCCCGATGCGCTGTAGTCTCACCTTGCCCAGCACCGCTTTCAGTAAAGCGGCATTCGCATTAGCGAGTTGCGGCATCACGCTGCGTACAACGTCGGCTGCGGGGTGCGCCGCGCGCCGGGTCGTAAAAGCCAGCACATTGCGTCCATCGCGCAACGGCCCGACGATTGCCGCGACGCGTTCGGCCAGATAGTCGGGCGCCGCATTGCCGGTCATTTGCCGCGGGTCCAGTTCCACACGCAGATAAGACTGAGCCGCGGCGATCTGCACTTCCGTCAGAGGGGAAAGACTGCCGGCCAGCACGAACACCGGGCCGCGTGCGCGTGTCAGCGGCGCAGGCACGGCACTCACTTCTCCTCGGTCCGCCACATCATTGAGCGCACTGACATAAGCCTGCGCCACACTACTCGCCCCAACCGCAAGCAGTGGCGAGTCGATCGCGGCATGACGGGTGATCAAACCGCCAATCGCTTGCAGATGCGAGTCGTCGAGTACGTCGAATAGCACGGCATCTGGCTTCGATTCGAGCAGGCAATCCAGTTCGGTTTGCAGCACCACGTCCCCGCGCGCGTAACACCGCCAATCGATCGATTGCACATTCTTCAATCCCTGATGTTGCAAATGAACTCGCAAGTCCGCTTCATTCATCGGCGTGACGGGATGACGGCTCATGGTCGGGTGACGGTCGATTCTGTAGACCGATTGTTGATGAGCGTCTTCACCGCCTGCCGCAAACAGTTCGCCGAATACACAATAGCGACGCAGACTCGGTTGGCCCCCCACCACCGCCACGAGCGAGTTCGCACAGTACTCGCGCAATGTGCGGATTGCCACGCCGATGCTGCCGGTCTGCGGCGCACTGTCGAAGGTCGAACACACCTTGTAGTGCATCACGCGCACGCCTAGCGCGGCGAACGCGGCCCCCACCCGTGCCAGCTCCTGCTGTTGCGCATGAGGCTGCATGGTGCGCGCGGCGCCCGCGATACCCACTGCGTCGAGCCGGCCCAGCATCGACAGCCGTTGAGCATCGGGCGGAGCGAAGAACAGCATGGTGCGCAAGCCGGCGCGGGCGAGATGAGCGAGCGTGTCGGTCGCGCCCGTAAAGTCGTCGCCGTAGAAACCATAAGCGGGGCCCGCGCCGCTCACGCCGCTCATGCCATTCACCTCCCGCGTGTCACTCATGCCCGGCTGCCGAAGAACTCCAGCGCACGCCGCAGTTCCGGCCTGCGCTCGGCGTAACGTTCCAGCGGCGTGTGTGCCCGCGCCGCCTCCCATGCCTGCCGAACACTAATGACGCCGGCCGCAGGACCGTCGGGATGCGCGAGAACGCCACCGCCCGACATGAACAATACGTCGGTGGAATGCACGGCATCGAACGTCGCCGGCACGGTACCCGCCCATTGTCCTGACGAGAATGCGGGCAACACGGCATCGTCGCAACCAGGTGCGAGTGGCGTAGCACAATCGCGCGCGGATTCGATCACCTCGGCGTCGCTTTGCGCGAATTTGCCGGCGAGACCGTGCACGTGCATATGATCGACACCCGTCAATCGCCAGAGCGTCTGATACGCCTGAAACGACATACCGAGCGCTGGATCGCGCGACATCATGCCGAAACCGTTTCGATGCGCGTGCAGCACGAGTGGCGTTGCGCGGCGCAGTGTCTGGATCGCCGAAAAGCCGCACCAGTTGATGCTGGCCATCACGCAACTGCCGCCTTCCTGCTCGACGAGTTCCGCGTGACGGCGCATCGCGTCGAGGTCGTCGGTGATATTGAACGCGACCATGACGGGGCGGCCGCTGCGCTCGCGATAGTCGCGCACTGCTTTCATCACCGCGCGCACGCGCTCAGCAAGCGGAGCATGCGCGGGATTCGCGCACACTTCGTCATCCTTGATGAAATCGATACCCGCTTCGCACAACTCGCGCACCAGCGCCGCAGTTTCTTCGGCACCTAAACCAACGTTCGGCTTGATGATGGTGCCGATCATCGGCCTGTCCGCGACTTGCGTCAGCGCCCGCGTACCGGCTACGCCATGACGCGGCAATTCAAAGCGCGCACGATATGAGGCCGGCAAGCGCAGCGACAACAGCCGCATGCCGGTGACTTCACCAAGGTCATACAGATTGCCGGCAACGGTCGCGGCAAGCGTCGGCAGATTCACGCCGATGTTGGCCAACGGAAACGACAACGTGACGCGAGCGCGCCGCCACGGCCCCGGCGTGCCCTGGCGCGCCAGCCATGCGCTCGGCAAGCTGAGCTGCGAAGCCGGTTCGAGCTCGTCGATTCGCACCACGCTGGCACGGCTGCGCGCGCGCAGCGCGTCGGATTCATTCGCGACCCGCACGAAGGTGCCGCTCGACTGCTCGCCGGCCATCACGTCGGCCACGCGCGCGGGATCGAGCGGCGTCTCGATCAGATAGTCGGCTTCGAGGCACTCGTCGGCGACGGTCTGCGCCTGCAATATCGTGTTCATAGCGTGCTCAGATCGGGGAAGCGGCGCACCGGATCACGGCCGTCCCAATCTCGCGAGGCCGCATAGATCATGTCGAACAGTTTGCCCTTCGGCCCCGCGATCTCCGACAACTCGACCACCGTGCCCGGATGATTTTCGGTGTCGAAGTAAACGAAACGACCGTTACGCCCCACCTCGCCGCTCATCGCGACTTTGAAGCCTTGCTCCTGCAAACGCGCAAGATCGGCATCGAATGAAGTGGTCCAGTAAGCGTTGTGCTGCAAACCGGTGTGTCCCGCAGCAAGAAAGTCGCGATACATGGACGGCGTATCGTTGCGGGTCTGGATCAACTCGACCTGCAGCGTGCCCGAGTTCGCCAGCGCCACCGAGTTATGCACGTCGTACGCTTGCCCACGGTACATGTAATTCTCGATTGGCACGCGTTCGTTGTAGAACCACGGACCCACGCCGAGTACGCGGCTCCAGTAATCCATCGCGGCCTCGATATCGCGCACCACATAACCCGCCTGACGGATCTCGCCAAAGAAACGACTCATGAAACTCTCCCGATGCTGCCAGTTTTGAAAGACGAGCGACGCCCCGGCGCAGCGGGAACGCAGCGTCCGAATGTCGAACCCGTAACGAGACTTAAAAGAGACCTTAGAGAAAACCGATAGAAAGCCAGGGAATCGCCGCGATCAGAATCAGGCCGACGATCAAAGCCGCCATATAGCCGACAATCGGACGAATACCCGCATCGGGATTGACCTTGCTGATCGCACACGCCGAGTAGTAGCCGACCCCGAACGGCGGCGAGAACAGACCCACGCCCATCGAAAGAATCACGACGATCGCGTAGTGCACTTCATTGACGCCCGCGATCCGCGCAATCGGGAACAGCAGCGGTCCGAACAGCACGATGGCGGGAATACCTTCGAGCACACTGCCGAGCATCACGAATACGACGATCGACACCGCGAGAAAACCATACGCGCCGCCGGGCATCGAACCCATCAGTTGCGCGAGGTCCTGCGAGAAGCCGGATTGCGTCAGCGCCCACGCCATGGCCGTCGCGCAACCGATAATGAACAGGATCGCACCGGACAGGGTCGCTGCGTCCACCAGCATGCGGCCAAGGCGCTTCCACTCGAACCGCCGGTAGACGAGCAGCCCGATCACCATCGAATACGCAATGCCGATGGTCGATACTTCGGTCGCTGTCGCCACACCTTCGACCACCGCCATTCTGATCACGAACGGCAGCGCGAGCGCCGGCAGCGAGACAACAAACAGACGCCCGATCTGCCGCTTGCTGAAACGCTGCGCGCCGCTCAGGTCCTCCTTGCGGTAGCGCCACCACACCACCACGCACAGAATCAACGCAAGCACGGCACCTGGCAGCATCCCCGCGGTGAAAAGCGCGGAGATCGACAGGCCGGTCACCGACCCGATCGTAATCAGCACAATGCTCGGCGGAATGGTTTCGCTTTGCGCGCCGGTGGTGGCAAGCAGCGCAACCAGGTCGCCTTCTGAAGCGCCGCGCTTTTTCATTTCCGGAAACAGCACCGGCGCGATCGCCGCCATGTCCGCGACTTTCGAACCGGAAATACCCGATACCAGATACATCGCACCGATCAGCACGAACGACAAACCACCATGCAAGTGCCCCACGAGGCTCGCGAGAAACTCGATCATCGCGCGCGCCATCCCGGTCATTTCTATCAGCAAGCCGAGAAACACAAACAATGGCACCGCCAGCAACACCAAATGAGACATCCCCTCATCCATACGACCCACTACGACCTCGAGCGGCGTGAAGGTTGAGAGCCCGAGATAGCCGAACGTGGCAAGCGCGAACGAAAAGCCAATGGGCACACCTGAAAAAATACCGATCGCCACCACGCCGACGAAGAAGATCACCAGGTTGGCCTTTCCGAGCGTCTGGAACCACGGACCGGCGAATACAGCCACGACGCCCAATAGCGCGGCAATCGCGAGCACGATCAGCACGTCGCGCAAGCGACTCACCTGAGCAAGACGAATCAGGCCGACGGTCAGCATGAGCGCGGCGCCAATCGGCAACGCGAGCGCGCGCCATGCATTGCTGATCTCCAGTGCGGGTGTGACGATCGCTGCCTCGCCCGACGCATAGTCGTAAGCGGGTCCGATCAGCAGCGCGAGTAAGGCGATCGACGCAGCGATCGCCAGCGTATCGACGAATGCGCGCCGCTGCGCCGAAAGACGGCTGACGAAAGCCGTCATCCGCATATGTTCACCGCGCCGCAACGCAAGTACGGCGCCCAGCATGGCGAGCCACAGAAACAGAATCCCGGCAAGTTCGTCCGACCACACCAGCGGCTGGTGCAGCGCATAGCGGCAGATCACGCCCGCCAGCAGCACGACGATCTCCACCGCCAGCAGCGCCGCCGCACAGACCTCGACGAGCGCGATCAAGCCTCGATCGAAGCTTCGCAGCCAGCGGCGCGGCAGGCTCGTCGCGTGCAACGCGACGGCTGCCTCGGCCGGATTCAATGCGTGATTCGACATACGGATGCCTCCTCGCGGCCGCTCGCCGCGCTTCGCGTCATGCTCACCAATGTGCCGCACGGTCGGAACTCAAGGTTCGCCGCTTGCGCTTAAGCCAGCTTGCCGACGGATTGTTCGAGCAGGTCCCACGCCTGCGTGCCGAACTTGCTCTTCCATTCGGCGTAGAAACCCGCCTGGCGCAGCGCCGCGCGGAACGTGTCCGGCGCAGGACGATTGATGGCGAGGCCTTTGCTTTGCAGATCCGCGACGGCAGCTTCATTGAGCTTGCGAACGTCGTCGCGTTGTTTCAGCGCGCCTTGATTGAACGCATCGCTGGCGATTGCTTGCAGGTCCTTCGGCAAACGTTGCCACGCGCGCTGGTTCAGCACGAACCAGTAGCCGTCCCACATGTGGTTGGTCAACGAGCAATACTTCTGCACCTCGTAGAGCTTCGCGACCTGCACGATCGGCAGCGGATTTTCCTGTGCGTCGACGATATGCGTTTGCAGCGACGAATAGACTTCGCTGAATTGCAGGCTGGTCGGCGCGGCGCCCAGGCCCTTGAACATGTCGATGCTGAGCGGACTCACCGGCACACGGATCTTCAGACCGCGCATGTTTTGCGCGCTGACAATCGGCCCGTTGCTGGTCGTGGTCTGACGAAAACCGTTGTCCCACATCTTTTCAAACGACTCGAGCCCGGCCTTCTGCATTGCGGCGCGCACGTAGGCGCCGAGCTTGCCGTCCATCGCGCTCCATACCTGGTTGTAGTCGCTAAACGCAAAGCCAACCGCATTGATCGCGACCGATGGCGCGAGTGTAGAAACCACCAGTGCGGACGGCGTGAACATCTCAATGCCGCCGCTGCGCACCTGCGCAAGCATGTCGGTATCGCCGCCCAACTGGTTGTTAGGGAATATCCGGATCTCCATGCGCCCCTTCGACGCCTCTTTGATCTGGTTGGCCGCTTCCTGCGAGCGCACGTTCAGCGGATGCGTGAGCGGCAGATTGTTGCCGTACTTGAACACGAATTCCGGGCCGGACGCCGCGCGCACGATCGCCGGAAAGCCCAGCGCGCCGGCTACCGGCATGGCGGCCGCGGCACGCAGCAACGTGCGTCTCGCGAGGTTGGTCATTTGGGTGTCTCCTTGCTTATAATTGATGTGACTGTCGAATCCATCAAAAACCATCATCACTCGCTGACACCGCTCTGATTTCCGGTCACTGCGTATCAGCCGTCGTGCGATAGCTGCAAGACTAGGCGTGCGCGGCAATTGCTGTCAAACCGCGAACTTGATGGTTTTTGATGGACTTCCACTCTGCGAAGGACGGCTATGTCCGAACCGCTTCTCATCACCGCGGCCACGCGGGCGCGCATTCCCGACATTGCGCGCGCCGCCGGCGTCTCGACCGCCACGGTGGATCGCGTACTCAATGGCCGCGAAGGCGTACGCGCGGTCACCTCGCAACGTGTGCTTCAGGCGGCCGCGCAACTCGGTTATCTGCTCACGCCGGAAACACCCGCGGCGTCTGCTTCGAAACCCATGCGCATTGCGTTTCTTCTGCCCGCCGGCACCAATCGCTATTTGCACATGCTCGGCGATTACATCGACTTCGCGCACGATCAGTGGAATGCGTTGGACATGAAATGCCGCGTCCACTACGTCGAGAGTTTCAACCCGAAAGAACTCGCGGACCGTCTGCTGCACTACGGACAACGTGCGGACGGTGTCGTGTTCATGGCGCTCGAGCATCCCGTCGTACGCGATGCGGTGAATACGCTCGCCGATCAAGGCGTGCCGGCTATTACGCTGATTTCAGATTTGTCGAACGCGCGGCGACTGGCGTACGTGGGCATCGACAATCGCTCAGCCGGACGAACGGCAGCGTTGCTGCTGGGACGCTTCATGGGTCCACGGCCAAGTGGGAAAATCGCGATGCTGGCGGGCAGCCTCAACTATCGTGGCCATGAAGAACGCGAGATCGGTTTTCTGCACCTGATCGAATCGACGTTTCCGCAGGTGCGGGTCATCGGCTTGCGAGAGGGGCACGACGATAGCGAGCGCAACTATGCGCAGACGCGCAAGCTGCTGGAACAGCATCCTGATCTCGCGGGAATTTACAACAGTGGCGGTGGATCTGACGGGGTCGCTCGCGCGATCGTCGAAGCCCGTGCCGAGCAGAAGATCCTGTTTATCGGGCACGGATTGACGCCGGACACGAGAGCCCTCCTGATCGACGGGACCATGGATGCATTGATCACACAAACACCGCAGGCCATGGTGGGGAATTGTTTGCGCATTTTCCGCAACGTACGGGAAAAACGCGAGGCGATGAGCGACGTTAAACCTGTGCAGTTCAGTATTGTGCTGAGGGAGAATTTGCCTTGATTCGCGAGGTTTGAAGCGAGGGTTTGAAACTTGCCGGCAGGTCTGCGGCGACGGGCGAATCGCGTCAGGCATGCCGGATGCTCAGTCTCCAGCGTATTCAATCGTTGATATTCAAGGAGACACATCATGCCTTATCTTCTCGGCTGGCTGCTCGGCGTCCCACTTATCGTACTGATTATCCTGTACCTCATCTTCCATTAACTCGTTGCAGCATACACAGTTCACCTGAAGATCGGTCCACGCGGCGCTGCCTGTCCGGGCACGCCGCGTTTCCCGACGGCCTCGTCTCCTGTGGCGCCGTCCGTCTATACAGCGATGGATCGGCACCTATTCCTTTTCACTTGCACTGTACAAAACGGTGCGTAAAACTAGGTCCCCTAGTCCGCGCAAAATGCCATATCTGCACACGCACGCACAGACTGCGTACGAGCAAGGAGGGACCGATGGCAAGCAACGAATACACGCTGTCACATCAGGACGTAGTGAGGGCAGTGATCATTCATCAGAACATACATGAGGGCTTCTGGACGCTGAACATCAATTTCAACGTCGCCGCCACTCATGGCCCACAAGTGCCGGACCCCTGTCTCGCCGTGACGATCAAGGGCATCGGCATCATGCGGGCTTCGTCTACCGATCCGCTCGCCATCAACGCAGCCCTCGTCAATCCCGCCACGCCGGAACGGGTCGATAGTCCGGAACGCTCCGTGCATATCGCCGCTGCCGTCAACGGCACGCATGAAGGCGGCATGCAATTCTGTCGCGACGCCTATCGCAGTGTCGCTGTACAAAGCGCGCTCAGAGTGCCGGGCAAACCCAGTTGAACGGGGTCAGCGAACCGCCGCCATCAAGGCGCCAGTGCCGACCAGCAAACTGCTCACCAACGCAAACGTCACCGCCGCGCTCGAAGATCGTTCAAGGACAGCGGATGGACGGCCGGTGCCGGCAAGCATTCGGTTAAGAAAATGCACCATGCCCGGCGAGCGCGTCTTCCGGCGCGGGTGACGCCGGAATTCGCCCGCGTGCTGTCCTCCTGTGAAGGCAGCGAGACACCGGATGGCAGCTTGTGGCCGCGCAAGACCGCTGGCCTAGGGCCGGCGGCCCGGACGGTTGTCCCGGGCATGAATGCACCCTGAAAATATACCCGGAGGCAGGCTGGATATGCTTCTTAAAGCGGTGCAATCATCCGCCGCACGCAGAATGATCTTCCTTTAGAATGGCATTTATCTGAATTAACTTCCGTCGATGCCATGTCTACCCGAAATCGCCCACTGGACAACCAGGATCGGAAGATCATGCGCGAATTGCAGAAGAACGCGCGCCTGAGCAATGCCGAACTTGCTGAACTGGTCGGCATGTCGACGACGGCGTGCTGGAATCGCACGCGTCAACTGGAAGCCGAGGGGTATATCCGGGGCTATGTCGCCTTGCTCGATCAGCAGAAACTCGGCTTCGCCGACGTAGTGCTGCTCGAAGTCACGCTCAACCGTCACGACGACGATGCCCTCGCGCGCTTCGGCGCCGAACTGGCGATGTTGCCGGAAGTACTGGAAGCGTATCTGGTGTCGGGCGACTACGACTACCTGGTGAAAGTGGCGGTCGACGGCACGGCGGGCTACGAACGCTTTCTACGCGAGAAGCTCTACAAGATCGCCGGCATCCGCCACAGCCGCTCGATGTTTGCCCTCCGCTGCATGAAGAGCATTCCGTCGATCGCGATCTGATCAGGCGACGCCTGCCAGCTTCAACGCGTCGACGGTCATGTGCGCGCCGAGTGCGATCAGAACAATGCCCATCATCCAGCGTTGAGCCAGCAGCAGTCCAGGACGACGCGAGAGGAACGTCGCCATGCTGCCGGAACAGATTGCCACCAGCCCGTTGACCGAAGCGAACGCCACAATCAGCAGTGAACCGAGCATGAGCGACTGCCTGAAAACGCTGCCGTCCTGATAGTCGATGAATTGCGGCAGGAGCGATAGAAAGATCATCGCGAGTTTGGGATTCAACAGGCTGGTGGTTGCCCCCATCGCAAGAAGCCGGCGCGGCCGTTCGCGCGGCAGATCACGAACCTCCAGCGGAGAACGGCCACCCGGCTTCACCGCCTGCCACGCGAGGTAGAACAGATACGCCGCTCCCACCGCACCCAGCACGCTGGCAGCATAAGGCACGCTCAGGAAAAGCGCGGTGATGCCGAACGCCGCGCTGAACATATAGAAGAGATATCCGAGCATGACGCCCGCCAGCGATATCAGCCCGGCCGTGCGTCCCTGCGCAATCGAGCGCGACATGACGTAGACCATGTTCGGACCCGGTGTCACAGCAAGCATGCCGCCGACCGCCAGAAATCCGTAAATCGATACCGTACCGTGCATTGTCGCGGGCTCCCTTCAAGGGCTCAGCATGAGTGGCATCAGTATCGGCCGATAGGCATACGCCAGTAAAACGAATTAAACTGAACCCATTGCTCAGATTTTCTGACGAATTTGAAAACGGCTCAAAGTGAAAAAACTCGATCTCGACGTGCTGGAAATGGTGGCGGCGGTCGCCGATACAGGTTCGTTCGCGGGAGGGGCGGCGTCCGTGCACCGGTCGCCGTCGGCGGTGAGCATGCAGATCAAAGCACTTGAAGATGCATTGGGGAAACCGCTCTTCGTGCGAAGCACCCGCAACGTCACGATTACCGCCGAGGGCAAGACGCTTCTGGACTATGGCCGCCGGATGCTTGCCATGCGGGAGGAAGCGTGGGCTTCGGTGGTTCGCCCGGAGATGAAGGGCCGCGTCACGATCGGCGTGCCCGACGACTACGCCTCATCGTTGCTGCCTCCGGTTCTGGGAAAGTTCGCGGTTGCGCATCCCCGCGTGGAAATTCGCGTCATCGGTTTGCCCAGCAATGCGCTCGTTCCCTTGCTGAAAGACAATACGCTCGACCTGGCCTGCTTCACGAAAACGCGGGGCGTGGTGGGCGAATTTATTCGCTTCGAACCGATGGTATGGGCCGGATCGCCCGCAAGAAAAGTGTGGAAAGAGCGGCCGCTTCCCATTGCCGTTTTCGAACACGGCAGTACGGCACGCGCCTATGCCGTCAGCGCGCTTCAGCGTGAAAATATCAAGTATCGGATGTCCTACGAAAGCCCGAGTTTGCTTGGCCTGATCAGCATGGTCGAAGCCGGGCTCGCGATAGCGCCGCTGGCGCGATGCAGCGTACCGGCGCACCTTGTTCAGCTCTCGCAGAATGAAGGCTTGCCGCCCCTGAACGAACTCGAAGTGGTCCTTGCGCGCAGTGCCCGCTCGGTACGGCCGCCCTGCGATTTTCTCGCTGAACAGATTCTGTCTGAGTTGAGGATTTAAGCGGGACGACGCCGATTTCTCGACCGGGGGTGTTGCCGCTACGCCGGCGCCTGCCTGCCGCGCAGCGGAACGCCCAGTTCTTCAGTGCTTATGGTGCAGCCAGTCTTTGAGCGGATGGGCGTGCAACCAGCGGGAAACCGGCTGGTCGTTCAACCGGTCTTTGTGTTCGCGCCTGTAGCGCACCGCTGTAAAGATCACGAGACAGCACACCACGACGATTCCCACTACGAAACTCATCATCGATTCAGTCATGGCAACCTCCTTTGAGGCGAAACCATGCTTATATTTTAGGCGACTGGAGAAATAGCGACGTCTGCTTTCATTGCCCGATGACGATAGGAACCGCAACGCGTTCCAGCACAGTCATCGGACCCAGCCTTCTGATGATCTGCATCTGTGCTGTGTCGCGCACAAAGAGCGATCCCGCAAACCCCAGTGCATTCACCGAAATGCCCTCCACACGCTCCAGGATCCGTGGCACCAGCAGCATCCATTGCGGGGTGACCAGCAGGTTATACGGTGCCGACGGGTGCAGTTCACCATCCACTTCGATTGCGCGCAGGCCCACCGCGTCGAGCAATGCGTGGTAGCAATCGAGCGCTTCCTGTGCAGCTTGGCTTGATTCGGCAAGCGCGCGTTCCAGATAGGCGATGGCGTGCCGGAACGGCAGGCCGGGTAGCCTGCCAATCCGACCTTCCATGCGTACGGACCCAAGAACGGACTCAATGGGAAGCGGCGGACCTGATTCCGCGAGCGGCAACGGCACGATCTGCAAATGCTTGTGGCGTTGACTCGCGCCCGCCTGCGCGCCGCCATTGTAGAAACCCACGCCATCGAACTCGGCCAGGCAGGTGAACCAGGCAGCAAAGTCCGCCAGATCGAGCAGCGTTTCCTGCGATCTGAAGCAACGGGTGACGATCAGAAGATGATGATCGATGACGTTGAATTTGTTGAGCAACGCGATGTGCGTGTCCGAGAGATCGGCCACAAAGAGGTCTGGATCATAAGGCAGGAACGGATTGACCGGGCTGCGCGTCGCCGCTCCATCGGTCTTAACCGTCTTGTTGTCTTTGGGCGCCTGGCGCGCCGCCTCCTTGCGAGCGAGGCTTGAAACCTGGCGAACGAGAAACGGTACGCCGTGGTCTTCGATCAGCGCCTGGGTGGTCTCGATCGGCCGCAACGCGCCACACCGCAGCGCATGCTCGGTCTGGTGCAGGATAGCCGGCCACAGGGTGCCGGCCTGGAGATGTGGATGTTCCACGATTCGTCTCGTTTCCGCGGCCTGCGGCTGCCTTCCCCAATCAAGCCTGGTACGAACCCGCCATCAGCGAAAGCGCGGGCCGCGGGATGGCGTCGTCGTCAGCCGCCGGCCTTCAACGCGTGCCAGGCAGCAGGATTCGCTCGTCTACCTGACGGATGTCGGTGTGGCCGCAAAAGGCCATGGTGATGTCCAGTTCCTTGTGGATGATCTCCAGACACCGCGTGACGCCCGCCTCGCCCATCGCACCCAGCCCATAGAGGAAGCTGCGCCCGATCAGCGTGCCTTTCGCGCCGAGCGCAACCGCCTTCAGCACGTCCTGTCCGCTGCGAATACCGCCGTCCATCCACACTTCAATGCGCGAGCCGACCTCGCGTGCGATTTCGGGCAGCGCCGCGATCGAAGAGGGCGCGCCATCCAGTTGACGTCCGCCATGATTGGAGACGATCAACGCGTCCGCGCCGCTGTCGGCGGCAAGACGCGCATCTTCAGCATCGAGGATGCCTTTCAGAATGAGCTTGCCGCCCCACTGCCTCTTGACCCACTCGACGTCCGCCCAACTCAGCGTGGGATCGAACTGCTCGGCGGTCCACGAGCCCAGCGAGGACAGATCGCCCACGCCCTTCGCATGACCGACGATGTTGCCGAAGGTACGCCGCCGGGTGCCGAGCATGCCGAGACACCAGCGCGGCTTGGTCGCAAGATTGACGAGATTCGCGGGGGTCAGCTTGGGCGGCGCCGAAAGTCCGTTCTTGATGTCCTTGTGGCGTTGCCCAAGAATCTGCAGATCCAGTGTCAGCATCAGGGCGCTGCACCCTGCCGCGCGAGCGCGCTCGATCAGCCGCACAATGAAATCGCGGTCGCGCATCATATAAAGCTGGAACCAGAACGGTTTGGTGGTCTGGGCGGCAACGTCCTCAATCGAACAGATACTCATCGTGGACAAGGTGAACGGCACGCCGAACTTCTCGGCCGCGCGCGCCGCGAGGATCTCACCGTCGGCGTGCTGCATGCCGGTCAAACCGGTCGGCGCGATCGCCACCGGCATGGCGGCCGGCTGACCGATCATTTCCGTGTGCGTGCTGCGGCCGGCCATGTTGACCGCCACGCGCTGGCGCAGCTTCAGGCGCTGGAAATCGCTCTCGTTGGCGCGGTAGGTACTTTCAGTCCACGAGCCACTGTCGGCGTAGTCGTAGAACATGCGCGGCACACGCCGTTGAGCGAGCACGCGTAAATCTTCGATGCAGGTGATGACGGGCACGATTTCTCTCTGCGCAGGGAACAAGGGAACGAGTGTACGTTGTGGAGACAGTCACCCGGTATTCCGGTAATTCCTTAGGACAATTCAGTCAGGCTTTATTTAAAGGCTTCTGGCAAGCGGCCAGCGCCGCACCGGCCGCCAGCAGCAACGCGGAATAAACCAGCCCGCGGGCGAGGCCTGCGCCATCCGAGACCCAGCCGATCACCATCGGCCCGACGATCTGTCCGAACGCAAACACGATCGTGAATGCGCTAATGCCCTTGGCCCAGTGACTCACCGGCAAATTGTGGCGCACGAACGCCGTGGTCGACGCCACGGCCGAGAGAAACGTCGCGCCGAACAGCACGCCGGAGACGAACGCCACCCAGGGTTGCGTGAACAAGGCGGGCAGCAGCGTTGCCACCGCGAGCAACGCGTTGAGTATCGCGAGCGCGTGCCCGCCACGCATCCGGTCGAGCAGACCGGACCACAGCCGCGCCGATACCACGGTCGCCACGCCGAGCAACAGGTAGAAGCCGGTCACGACCGCCGCACTCATGCCCGCGTTACGCAGCAGCGCGACGATGAACGTCATGTAGCCGATATAGCCGACACCGAACAATCCATAGCCCGCCAGCGCGAGGCTGAAACGCGGCCAGCGCGGCGCTTCGGCGGTATCGGCAGCATGTGCGGCGGACGAGCCGGGCGCATGAACCTTGTCGATCTTCCTGGCGGCGCCGACGGCAATCGCGGCAAATGCCGCACACGCCGCCGCGAGCGCGAACCACGCAAACTGCCAGCCATGCACGGCGTCGACAATCGTCAACGGCACCAGCACCGACGAAGCGACGATGCCCCAGCCGGTCCCGCCGTAATACAGACCGAGCACCAATCCCGCCTCGTGCGGTCTCGCGGATGCAAGCCGCGCCGCGAGCACGCCGCCGCTGATGAAAATCGCCGCGCTGCTCACGCCGGTAATTACACGCAACGCGAGCAGCGAATGTGTGTCGGCCAGCAAACCGCTGATCGCCATCAGAAGCGCGGTGACCGCGCAGCCGGCACCGAACAGTACTCCGGGCGGCCAGCGGCGCGCGAGTTGCGGAAAAGCGAGCGCGCCCAGCAGGTAGCCCAGCGCATTGGCGGTGTTCATCGCGCCAGCCTCGGCAAAGCTCCAGCCGAGGTCGAGTTTCATCGACGGCAACAGCAGCGCGTAGGCAAAGCGGGCAAGGCCCAGCGCGATCGCGCTGCCTAACGAAAGGCCAATGGCCAGCATCAAGGTAGGCAGGCGCTGCGCCGCTTCAATGGGGGGCGAGGTCGATGCGATGTCTGGAGTTTTTATTGACATTGGCTAGCGTGGGTAGACAAGGATGCGCAGGCTTGCTGCGGCATGTCGCCATCATAGCCGGGGGCGCCTCGCGCGGTTGACCGTTAGTTGCAAGTCTGAGTTCGGCGTTCGGCTGCAAGCCCTCTGCACCACCCGCAGCGCGTACCCATCCACGATGCCATGCGCTGTCCAATTCATTTTCTAAATGAGAATGATTTGCATTTACGTGAAAATTGGCTCATCATACGGCCCATACCATTAGCCGAACACCAAAATCATGAGCACGCTCGATATCAGCCGTCCTGCAACCGCCAGCGAACGCACAGCAACCGCGCCTCCGTCCGCCGCCAGCGCGAAGGCGGCGGCCGCGCTTGAAGTGCTGCTCTCGCGCCAGTCTCATTGGCCGCTCACCGAGCCGGGACCGGCAGGCACCGAGCTCGATCTGATTTTGGACGCCGCCTTGCGCGCGCCCGATCACGGCAATCTGCGGCCGTGGCGCTTCGTGACGATTCGCGGCGATGCACGCGGCCAGCTCGGCGACGTGCTGGTCGACCTCGCCTGCGCCCGTTCGCCTGGCGAGCCGCGCTCGGCGCATGCGCATCGGCGCCAGAAGGCCTTCGCGGCGCCCCTCGTGATCGCGCTCGGCGCGGCGCTCTCGGCTCATCCGAAAGTGCCCGAAAGCGAGCAGTTGCTGGCGGTGGGCGCCGCCACGATGAACATGCTGAATGCGATCCACGCACTCGGCTACGGCGGCTTCTGGGCCACCGGACCAGACTGCTACGAACCCCGACTGCGCGAGGCGCTGGGCTTCGCGCCGAACGAGCAGCTAGTGGGATTCCTGTTTGTCGGCACGCCGAAAACGCCCGGCCAGGCACCGGCACGTCCGGCGCGCAGCGAGCACGTACGCGAATGGCTGCCGGATCAGCGCGCAAAGACTTGAAGCACGCCCTGACGCAAATGCTGCGTCATCGCCTATCCGTCGCAAGCGACATGCGCTGGCCTGCGACGCGGCTCTCATCCGAACAGGCCGGCGCGACTCATTGGACCGTGTCCATTCAGGAGCATCGATGAACTTCCGCTCTCAATACAGCAGCCGTCCCGAACTAGTCGACGACCCCGTCGCGGACACCGCCGATGCGCCCGATCGCACGGTCCTCAGCGCAGTACGCACCTGGCTGCGGCCGGCGTGCGAAACGGCGCGCGGCGGCGTGCACTGGCGCGACATCCTGAGCGGCGTAGGCCTGCGGCAGGACGGCATCGAACATTTCGATCTGCTGATGCGGTCGCTGATGCATGTGTCCTATCGCCCACTCGACATGCGATGCCGCTGCGCCAGCGATCTCGGCAAGGACGAAGCCGTGATTCTGCAAACCATCGCGCTGCTGCAAAAAACCCACAGCGGCGCGGCCTTGCGCATGCTGAACGAATGGCTGCCGGCGCCGGCTGTCAGTGGGGTGTTGAAGCTGATTCGCTGGTTCGCCATCGACCTGCTCGATGCGGGAGTCGAACTCGACGTGCAAGCGCGCCGCGTCACGTATATGCATTGAGGGCCCAAGCGTATGCCGATGGAACTCGCTTATCGCCCGTCCTCGCATGGGCGCGACAGCATCGAGCCGCAGACGGCGGATCGCGCTAACGTCCCGCGCGCCGATCAATCTGCACGAAGCACCCACGCTGTTGTCCATGCCGTCGCGCCGGAATTCGTCGCGCGTCCGCTGACGCGTCACTATCCGGCCAGCGTCGCCGCACCGCGCGCGGGTGAGTTGCAGGTGTGGCGGTTTCGTTGCGAGTGGCTGCCGGTGCCGGTCCAGGAAGGCGAAACGTGGCTCTCGAAGGTCGAGCGCGAACGTGCACGGCTTCATCCGAACTCGCCGCTGCGCAAACGCTTTATCAGCGCGCGCGTGGTGACGCGCTGGATCGTCGGGAATCTGTTCGACTGCGAACCGCAAGCCGTCGATTTGCAGGACGACGGCAACGAAAAACTGCGCGCGCGCCATCCGCATGACGGCCGAGGCATCACAATCGATATCGCGTACGCCGGCATCTGGATCGTGATCGGTCTTGCATCGGCCACGCTCGGTCTGAGCGTCGTCGTCCCCTCGCCTGGCGCCACACCCGACGACACGCCGGAAGGCTCACGCCGACGCGCGCGTTACGGCAGCTTGTGCAATGCGTTGCGCTATGCGCCCGTCGATATCGACCTGGATCTGCTGTCGAGCGATACCGCCGTCGGCGCGTTCGATCTGGCGGAACATGGCCGCTGGCATGTGCTCGATTTACCGATGTCGGGGAAGATTTGCGCGGCAGTTGCACTCGCGCAGCCCGTCACGCATGTGCAGGCGATTGGATGGCCGAAAGCGATGGTGTTTGGCGAACCCGGCAACTAGACGTGTCTGGCGCCACGCGCGCCTTGTATTACGCGAACGTTTTCGTCGACCACGCCACGCAGGCGACATAGCCTTCCGGCGCCGCGATCCAATGCGCGGCAAGCTCGCGCATGTCGTCGGGAATCTGCTTGCGCAGCGTCACTTGAAGGCCGTCGCGCGGCAGCACCGTGAGATGCTGCAAGCCACGCGTGATGCCCACGCCCGTTGTTTTGACGAGCGCTTCTTTCGCGACCCACGCGTCGTAAAACGCACTGATCTGCTGTGCGGCGTCCAACTGCTCGATCCATGCCGCCTCGCTCGCGTCGAGCGTCAGCGATACGATCGAACGCCAATCGAAGGTATCGCTGCATTGCTCGATATCGACGCCGACACGCCGGCGCGGCGATATCGCGATCAGCCCATACGCACCCGCATGCGAGACGTTGAAGTCGCAGGCGTCGGAATCGGCGAGACAGGGACGGCGGTTTTCATCGAGTTTGAATCGGACGGCATGCGCCGTCATGCCGAGATATCGCGCGAGTTGCTCGCGCAACGCCACACGCACGGTGGCAAAACGCAGCGCGTCTTCGTGGCGGTGAAAGTTGCCGGCGCGCGTGCGTTCGTCGCTGCTTAGCGCGGCGAACGCGGCATCTTCCAACGATGCTTCGAAAGCGAAATCGACCCGCCACAACGAAACATCGGATGGGCCTTCATGCGGTAGTGGAACAGGTTCGATTGAATACATCGCGAGGATCCGGATGTTGGACACGCACAAGCGCGAGACTTTACGCGACTCTACCCGATATGACGTTCAAACCGGCGCCATCCGCCTGAACGGCGCCTCGCAAGGGACGCCCTTAGACACGCTTCATTTCCTTCGGTACGCCGAGCAGCAACGCCACGCCGCTGACGAACAACAGCGCGGTCAGCAAATACAGCGCGTTATCCATGCTGCCGGTATGCGTCTTGATCAGACCGATCACCCACGGGCTGACAATCCCGCTCGTAATGCCGATGCTGCTGATCAGCGCAATCCCGGCGGCCGCAGCCGCGCCGGACAGATAGCCCGACGGCACGGTCCAGAAAATCGGCAACGCGGCGAAGATCAGTACGGCAGCCACCGAGAGAATCGCGAGCATCGCCGGAAAGCTGCTCAGATGGAGTGTCAGAAGCGAGAGCGCGATACCGCCGCCGATCGTGCAAACCGCGAAGTGCCGGCGTCGTTCGCCACGGCGGTCCGAGTGGCGCGCAATCAGAATCAGGCCCACTGCGCCGACGGCATTCGGAATCACGGTGTACAGGCTGATCGCCAGCACATCGTGAACACCGAAGTCGCGAATCATCAACGGCATCCAGAAATTCAGCGTCAGCGACGCACAGGTTAGCGAGAAGTAGATGAACGCAAACAGATACACCCGAGGATTGCGCAGCGCTTGCATGACAGAGCGCGATGAATGTGCGTCCGAATGTGCGTCGGATGCCGCGCGGCGATCTTCATCGCGCTGCGCGATCAGTTGCGCCTTTTCGGCGGCGGTGAGCCAGCTTGCCTGCTGCGGGCCGTCGAGCAGATAGAACGCGGCGAGCAAGCCCAGCACGATGGCCGGCGTCCCTTCGATCACGAACATCCACTGCCAGCCGAACAGCCCCATCACGCCGCCCATATCGCGCATGATCCAGCCGGACACCAGGCCGCCGAGCACGCCCGCCACCGCGACGCCCGCGAAGAAAATCGACAGAACGGCCGCGCGCCGCCGCGCCGGGTACCAGTAGGTCAGATACAGCACGATGCCGGGAAAGAAACCCGCTTCGAACACGCCGAGCATGAAACGCAGCACGTAAAAGTGCATGGGTTTCGACACCAGCATCATGCCGACCGACGCGATGCCCCACAGCAGCATGATCCGCGTGAACGTTCGGCGCGCGCCAAAACGCGCCAGCAACATGTTGCTCGGCACCTCGCACAGCACGTAGCCGATGTAAAAAACCGCCGCCCCCAAACCGTACATGGCGTCGCTGAAACCGAGGTCGTGCTTCATCTGCAATTGCGCGAAGCCGATATTGATGCGGTCGAGAAACGACACCACGTAACACAGGAATAGAAACGGAATAATCCGCATCGAGACCTTGCGATACAACACGTCGTCTTGCACAGCGGCGGATGCGCCCGGCGCGAGCGTGGGGGCGAGGGATTGGCTCATCGATTATCTCCAAACGTGAGGGTCCAACGGACCCGCTGGGTCCGGCGTCTTGATGCGCCGCGTTGTCTGTTTTCTATGGGAACGGAACGGCATGCGGCGCTATAGGTACGCCGCTCGCCATGGTGAATTGCGCGTGGCTCGAACGGCCACGCGCGTACTGCTTTTTTTGTTACTGCCGCCTACCGTAACTGCTGTTCAGGCAGCCAGTGAATGTGCCCGTGCGCCTTGCAGCGAAACGTCAACCACGCCTTCACGTGCGTGCCGCATCGCTTCAAGCAGTGTCAAGTGATCGCCGATATGGTTGGCCAGCAACAGGATCAGTTGCGCATTCGCCGACTGACTCTGCGCGTCGTCCAGATCGCGATGCATATCGATCAGCGCCTCGTAGAAATCGTCGGGGCGGGCGAGATTGGGTTGCGTGTTCAATGCCATGACTGTCTCCTGCTATTTTCTTTTGCCGATGCGCTGCGGGCGCCCTGCTTCAGGCTATGCCTTCCACGCACAACGCCCGCTTCAATGCGCCTTGTACAAAGCTCACGTCGAGTTGCCGACGACGCGCGCAGACGTGTTGATCGGGGCGGATCAGATAGAACGTGCCGGGTTGGCCGTCATAACGTGCGGCGACAAGCCCATCGACGTCATGCACCACCTTGACATCCGAAGCCAACGCGACCTGCGCATCGCCACTCGTCACCACGACGAGCTTCAGCGGAACCGGCCCGCTTCGCAATGCGTCCAGCGCAGCTTGCGTCGACTGATCCATGCCTTGCGGGCCGCAGAACAGCACGCCCGTAAATTGCTGGCCGAGTTGCTGTAACAGCCACACAGGTTGCCCGTCTGCGTGAACCGGTGCATCGACGCACGATGCGCCCGGCACCATCGCACCTTCAAAGCTTTCGCTATCCGGTGTATTCAGCGGAGAATCACGCAGCACCGCCGGCACGGACAGTCGCCCGCTATTCGTCAACTGCCGCGCGAACGGATGGTGCCGTGCGAGCTTCAGCACCGCGTCGCGGAATACGCGGCTCACGGGGCTCTTCGGCGTGATGAAATCGGTCGAGCGCGTGGAATTGCGGATGTTTTCATCCGCGGCGAATTCGCGCTCGCTTGCATAGGTGTCGAGCAGCGTATCGGACGCTTTACCGTCGAGCACCATCGCCAGTTTCCATGCGAGGTTCTCCGCATCCTGCACGCCGCTATTCGCGCCGCGCGCGCCGAACGGCGACACGCCATGCGCGGAATCGCCCGCGAACAACACGTTGCCGTGCCGAAACCGATCCATGCGCAAACACGAAAACGTATAGACGCTGACCCATTCAAGCTCGAACTTCGCATCCGGTCCGAGCAACGCGCGCACACGCGGAATCACCCGCTCCGGCGTTTTCTCCAGCACCGGATCGGCGTCCCAGCCCAACTGGAAATCGATTCGCCACACGTTGTCCGGCTGGCGATGCAACAGCACCGATTGATTCGGATGGAATGGCGGATCGAACCAGAACCAGCGTTCGGTCGGAAACTCCGCTTCCATCTTCACGTCGGCGATCAGGAAACGGTCCTTGAACGTGACGCCCTTGCTGTCGAGTCCCATCAAATTACGCATCGGACTGCGCGAACCGTCGGCGGCCACCACATAGCGGCCGCATAACGGGTATTGACCATCGGGTGTCTCGATCGTCAGCGTTACGCTGGCGTCCTGCGCACCTGGCGTGCCGCTCTGCTGCACGCCGACCACCTTGCTCTTCCAGCGAATCTCGAGATTCGGCATCTCCTGCGCGCGTTCGAGCAGAAAGCCTTCGACGTAGTACTGCTGCAGATTGATGAACGCGGGCCGATGATGGCCCGCCTCCGGCTGCAGATTGAACGTGTACACCAGTTCATCTTTCAGGAACACCTTGCCGACATTCCAGCTGATGCCCTTGTCCACCATGCGCTGCCCACAGCCGAGCCGGTCGAAGATATCGAGCGAACGCTTCGAAAAGCAGATCGCCCGCGAACCGGTGGACAACGAACAATCGTCGTCGACCAGCACGACCGGCACGCCCTGCTGTGCGATATCGATCGCGGTAGCGAGGCCCACCGGCCCCGCGCCGACCACAATCACGGGATAACGCGCCTGCTCCGCGCCGCTTTGCTCGCGGCACGGCCGATACTCGAACGACAGCGTCTGGTAGTTGATGCTCATCTTGTGTCTCCGTCCTTCTCTGCTCTGCTTGACGCGTTCCGGCGTTTCTATGCGGTGGTCAGATTTTCAATCAGGCTTGCAGCGCGTCCCACATTTCCTTGTCGCGTTGCGCGGTCCAGATGCGCGGATGCGTGATGCCGCTCGCTTCGTCGAACGCACGCGAAACGTCGAACGGCAGGCAATGCTCATAGATGAACACGTGGCCGAACTTCGGGTCCATTGCCTTGCGCGTATGCGCCATTGCGGCTTTCAGATCGAGCTTCTGTTCGACGGCTTCGCGGCCTTGCTGGAGCAGCGTGGTCACGAAGTCTTTCGTGTAATCGAGGCCCTTGTTGACGTCTTCCGGCGTGGTCAATGCAGGACCGCGGCCCGGCACCAGCTTCTCGGCCTTCAGCGCGCGCAATGCTTCGAGCGTGGCCGGCCATTGTTCCAGTTGAGCGTCGCCGCAATAGCAGGCTGCGTCGTACTCAACCAGGTCGCCGGAGAACAGCACCTTCTGCGACGGCAGCCACACCACCGTATCGCCCTTCGTATGACCCGCGCCCAGATGCGCGATACGCACTTCCAGCTTGCCGAGGAACAGCGTCATTTCTTTTTCGAAGACCAGCGTGGGCCACGTCAGACCCGGCACGGTTTCAACGCCGGCGAACAGACGCGGGAAGCGTTCGATTTCCGACTTCATGTCCGCTTCGCCGCGCTCGACGATCATCTCGTAGGTGCCGCGGCTCGCGATCACTTCCTGCGCGCCCTCTTCGAAATACGCCGACGCGCCCAGCACGCGCACCGCGTGGTAGTGCGACAGCACGACGTATTTGATCGGCTTGTCGGTGACGCTGCGAATCTTCGCGATGAGGTCTTGCGCCATGGCCGGCGTGGCGGTGGTGTCGACGATCAGCACGCCGTCGTCGCCGATGATCACGCCCGAGTTCGGATCGCCTTCAGCGGTGTACGCGTAAGCGTTCTCGGACAGCTTGGTCCACGTGACTTTCTTGACTTCCAGGTCGGCCTGGGATGCGAATGCCTTTGCCATGCTTGTCTCCCTCAAAAGTGGAATGTGAGGCGAGACGGCCGGCTGCGCGTACGGATTTCAGATGCGCGGGCTGACGGTATTGGGGGTTGTCTCGCCCCGTTTTGACTCTGTGACTGCACCGGTATGTCGGGGTGAATGCATCTTATGGCCGCGCCAGTTTATTTGTCAATAGCGAAATGTATCGCTATACGCAAATCTCCGAGCGTCTAAGATAAGGACTGAATGGCGCGGGCTTTCGCGCGAGGCATCGGCTAACATGGACCCTTTTTACGGACGAGCGCGGGTGTGAGCACAGCAGCGAAATCGGCCGCCGGCAAGGGCGCGGGCGGCAGCGAGACGGCAGATGGCGGCAAGACGCAGCGCGGAATTCAGAGCGTCGAAGTGGGCGGCCGCGTGTTGCTGGCGCTCGCGCAGGCGCGCAGCCCGCTCGCTTTGTCCGATCTCGCCGCCGCCGCGCAGATTGCGCCGGGGCAAGCGCACGCCTATCTGGTCAGCTTGAGCCGCTTAGGTCTGATCAAACGCGACGAATTGTCGGGCCGTTATGAACCCGGTCCGTTGTCGTTGCGGCTTGGCTTGATGCATCTGGAGAACCAGCCGGCGTTTCGCGCCGCCGTGCCGCGGGTGGCGGCGTTGGCCGAGGCAATCGGGTTTAGCGTCGCGATCTGTATTGCCGGGCCGCAAGGGCCGACCATCGTCCGCTATGAACATGCGGGCTTTCCGCTGCATGTGAATCTGCATGTGGGCACGGTGATGTCGCTGCCGGCTACGTCGACGGGGCGCGTGTTTTGCGCTTATCTGCCGCGCGAAGCGATGGCGGCGATGTGGGCGAATCAGTCGGGCTCGCGCGATCGCTCCATGACGCCATCTGGCGAGAGCGCCGCGTTCGAGGCCGCCTTGAACGACATCCGCGCGCGCGGACTCGCATTCAGCGTTGACGCGCCGAGTCCGGGCATCAGCAGTTTGAGCGCGCCGGTGCTCGATGCCGGCGGCCAGTTGTGCCTCGCGCTGACGGTGATCGGCTCGACGGGCGCGATCGATGTAGCCGCCGATGGTCCGACGGCTCGCACACTGCTTGCCGCCGCTCATGACATCGCCGCCGAGCTAGCGGCCGCGCCTTCTTTACTAGCTTCATCCGCATCGTGACCGATTCGTTCGACACCTCATCCACAGGCATCGGCGCTTCCGCCGATGCGAAACCGCAGCGCGGCATCCAGTCGCTCGACAGCACCGGCGAGTTGCTTGGCGCGCTGGTGGCAGCCGCACGGCCGCTGAGCTTGCGCGACCTTGCGGCCGCAGCCGGCATGCCGCCGGCTAAAGCGTTTCCGCATCTGGTGAGTCTGCTCAAGATCGGCTTGCTGAATCGCGATGCCGCGGGTTGCTTCGAAGCCGGGCCTTTAGCGCTGGAGCTTGGCTTGATCGGCTTGCAGCGTTTGTCGCCCACGCGAGAGGCCGAATCGGAAGTGGTCGAACTGGCGGCGTCGACGGGAATGAGTGTCGCGATGGCGGTGCTTGGGCCGCTCGGGCCGACCGTCGTGCGCCTGGAGGAATCAGCGCGGCCGCTGCATGTGAGCTTGCGGGTCGGCACGGTGATGTCGCTGGTGAATACAGCTATCGGGCGCGTGTTTGCTGCTTACATCGCGGACGATGTGCGCCACGGTCTGCTGGCGCAGGATCATTTGCGGCTGGCGGGCACCGAGGCCGAGGAGACAAAGGCCTACACCCAACGCCTCGCGCAAATCCGCGCGGACGGTATCGACACCGCACTGAGCCGGCCAGTGCCAGGCATCGACACGCTGGCCGCGCCGGTGCTGGACCATACCGGCAGCATCTGCCTGGTGCTCGCGGTGATGGGGCCGAGCGGCAGCTTCGACAGCGAACTCGCGGGCGGCCCGGCGCAGACTTTGCGCGCCGCCACGCTAAGGCTGTCGCGGCGCTTTGGGTGGATGGCGGCGGCAGGCGAGGCCTGAAAACACGATCACTTGCCGTCGGCGCTGGTACGTTGCGCTCTTCCCTTCCGATAGCGCCAGACCCCCACGCCGATCACACCCGCGGCGATCAGCAACACGATCAATGCCACAGGTTTCCTATTGCGCCCCGCATCGCGCTTCACGTTGCGCCAGGCCTGGGTGTAAGTGAACGTCGCCGCAGCGCGGAAATCCGGTGTCGGGCACAGCGTGCCAAACGGGCCGCCGAAGTCCACGTAAGCGCCCTCTTTGACATAGCGCTGATAGAACGCGAGCGCGCGCGCCGGATCGTCGTTGTGCGTCCAGTCCGTCCCACGGCAAAGCACGGCAGCGAATGCCTGCGAACGCGGCGGCAACCCGTCCGCCGCTTTGGCGATGTAGTCGGCGGCGATTTCGCGGTAGTGAAAGCGCACCAACGGTTTGCTCTCGCTGGCCGCGTAGCGGCGCTTCTCGTCCGCGGTCACGAACGGTCCGGCCAGATCCGCCTCGGCGCGCGCCGCCGGCGTATCCGGTGTCGCCGGCGCGCTGGCCGCACCGGCATTGGAAGCACCACTCCCCCGCGCGCCGATCACACCTGAGCGTCCCGATCCGCCCGCGAACGCACCGTCGACGTCGCGATAGTCCGGTCCTTGTTCATAACCCATCAACTCCATGCCGTGCTGCTTCGCGAGCGTCGCCGCGTCAAACCAGCCATGCGCGCGGTTCGCCCCCAGCCACGCATGCTGCGCCTGGTCCAGCGCGGCCGCATAGTCACGCGCGAGCTTGCGAAGCTGCAATTGCTTGCGCGTCGTCTGGCCGCCTTCCCAACTGAAGGTGCCGTAGCGCGGGTCGTTGTCGGCGGGGAAATACGGCAGTGCATCGTCGATCCGGCCATCGCGCACGAGACGGCGCGCGAGCAGGTAACGCAACGAATCGGCGGCGGTCTGGTGCAACGCATAGTAGGCATCCGCACCCGCATTCGACGCCGGCATCGGAGGCACCGCCGATGCCGGGACGCGCGAGTCGACGAAGTGCTTCAGTTCGTCCGTGGTGAGCACGCGCTCGGCGATATAGGCCATGTCGCTGCCGTAGGCGACTTCGGAGACGGAGTCGTCGTCCAGGCCGGTCTTGTCCTGTCGGGATGCCGCGTCGAACAGATAGCCGAGCGCCTCGATATATTGGCCGCGCGACAGCGTCAACACCGCCTGCTCTCCTTTAATCAACAGTGCGCCAGCCGGTTCGACGCTCGCATCGGTGGCGGGAAATGCTTTGGATGCCTGCGCATAGGCCTGCACGGCAGCCGCCGTATCGCCGCGGCGCAAGGCCAGTTTTGCGCTCACCCAGCTTGCGAGCGCGCTGTGTTCGCGCGCCGCCAGCGTACCGGCGAAATCGTAACGGCCGACACGATACGCCAGCGCGGCGAGACGGTCGGCGCCCGCTACATGATCGATGCCCCGTTGCTGGATCGCCTCGACCAGCGACACCAACGCCGGATTGGATTTGATGCCCTTGTCGCCGCGAGCGGCATCGGCATAGCCGGTCGGGCCGTAACTGTTGTCGTAGCCTCCGTAGTATTCGAACGCGCTCGCCGGTTGATCGTTGACGATGTCGCCTTCACGCGCGAGCGCATACGCAACCAGCAAACGTTGCGCGAGCGGATCGTCGATCAGCGACGCGACGCGCGCCTCCCCCTCCAGCGCCCACGCTGCGATAAAGCGCAGGGATTGCAGGCCGCTATTGCCACCGCGTGCGGCCTGCTGCGCGTACAGGTTGATCGCCTGCTTGAGATCCGCCGGTGCGATTGCCGCCGCGCACGGCGTGCTGTTCAGGAAGCTGCGGTAGTCGCATTGCTTGCCGGTTTGTTTGTTCTGCAGATAGGTGAGCGCTTCGTCGCCAAAACTGGCTACCGCCAGACCTTCGGGATCGGGGGCGCCGTTCGCTGCGAGCGTGCGCGGTTTTGCGTAAGCGGCCGGCAATGCGGCCGTCAGGGCCGCGCATGCGTCGCCGCTCTTGCAGTCGTCCGCCCGTGCCTGGGCGATCGCCGCGAGTTCTGTTGCCGCGGCTACCGCGCGTGGAGCGCCGGTTGCGGCAGGCAACGCGAGGACCGCGTCGAGCCGGGTGGCCGCGCGGCTGAATAGCGGTTCGCGTGCGGCGCAGGCGGCTTGGGCGGCTGTGGTGCCTGCTGCATGGGTCGCGGGCGAAGCGTCGGATGCGTCTGCATCCGCGGCGGCTGGATTCGCGCTGGATGCGGGCGCATCCGGCGCCGCACTTGCCTCGCTCGTGCAGGCCGCCAGCGCGTGGCCGAAATCGACGTCCGCGGCTGCAAAGAGCCGTTGCGCCTCCGGCACGCCCGCTCCCATTGCGTACGCCGCGTCGCCATCCGCGGCCTTGGCCATCGCGGCCAGCGTGGCGATCTGTTCGGGCGAGAGGCCCGCCAACATCGCTTTGGCAGGATCGACCGGTTGCTGCCCCGCCGGAACGTGCACGGCCTCAGGCGCGAGCAGATGATCGGCGGGCGTCACGAGATGCGAAACCTCATACGCAAACGAATTGTTCGGCGTACCGGATAGCGTGCCCGCGCGATTGTCGAGCAATTGCAGCGGGAAAAACGGACCGCACGCGTGGACGATAACCGCGCCGGCCAGCAACGCAACCCCGCCACCGAGCGCAAGATATTTACGGTTCAACATGAACAGAGACCTTTTTGTTATCGACTTCGCCGCAGCGAAGCCAGCCGATATCGCGGCGCATGCCCGCGCGCAGCAAACCGGGTTGAACGCGACGCAGCAGCATGCCGCGCGCGTCGTAGTCGAGGGCGTAGCCGTTGATGCCGTCGGCGGCTGCGCATGAGGCATCGGTGCGCACGGTCGCGGGCAACGGTGCGTCGGTGTTGCCGCCGCTGACGAGCGAGACGTCGAAGAGACCCGGCTGCTGCGCGCTTGGGCGCACGTCGGCGGCAATCGCGGAAGTCAGCGGCGCGCGTGTGAGCACGGCACGCCAGGAGACGAGACTCCATGCGCGTTCGTCGGCATCGGTGGGCAGGCGGAACCAGACGATGCCCTTGAGTCCCGGCAACGCATCGCGTTCGATCCGCGCGACAAAGGCGCTAATCTGCTCGGGTTGCGCGACAAGTTCATGCACAACGCCTTGGGTCGAGCCGTTGGCGAGCAACATCGGCCGCTCGCTTTCAATGCCGGCCACGCGGCCGTCGTCGCCCCATGTCACGCGCGAGCCGTAAGTCGGCAACGCGACGCGCCACGGACGCCGGGTGCGTGGCGCGTATTCGCGCACCCATGCGCGCGCTTGCGCCGGATCGAACAGGCCGCGCACCGGATTCATGACCGCGTGCACCTGCAGGATGGATTCGTCGGCCTGGGCCAGCAGCGCGTCGAGCGCGGGGCTGTCGAGCCAGGTGGGCAGCGCGGTGATCGTCAGTTTGACGGAGGGATCGAGTTGCGCGCGTAAAGCGGCCAGAAAGCGCGCATAGCCGGCGAGCCTGGACGTCGCGCAGTCGTGATCGATTTCAATCGCCGCGAGCGGGATGCCATGCTGCTTCCAGTCCGCCGCGAGCTTGACGATGCGCGCGACCGGCAGCGTGTTCAGATCGTCGAGTTGGCCGTCGATCCGGACGACCGCGCTTACAGGCGCGTGGATTGCGGCGAGGGTCGTCCAATCGGGCGAGACGACGGTCCAATCATCCTTGCTGTCTTTTTCCGCGGCCAGCACATGCCACGTCTGCACGAAAGCGCGGCTTTGTTCGACCGCCGACGCAACGGACGGCGTCCATTTGCGCTGCCAAAGATAGGCGTCGTTCGGCAACGGTGCGGGCGGCTTGCTGCAAGCGCCGACGAACGTCAGCGCCAGCACAAGCAGCGACACGGCGCAAGCGGCGAGCGCGCCACGCACTCGCCGCCGCAACGGCGCTGCCCAGCCGTCATTCATAGTGCAAGGCTTTGGGCACGCGGTAAGCGGTGCCGTCGTATTCGAGCGTCGTGGTGCTGCGCTTTAACGAACGATCGGTCGATACACAGTCCTGGCTCGTCTGTTTGCTGACGGTTTCCTTCGCGGTTTCGCCGACGCGCAACGTCGCGTAGCCCGCACTGTTGGCCGGACCGAGCGCGAGCGTGCGCGTGATGGCCGAGAACGTACCGGCGCAATTGCCGTCCCATTCGCCGGTGTTGTTCTCGACGGCCAGATCGTCGACCACGCGGCGCAGCGTGTGGCCGTCCAGCACATACAGGCTCAACGCCTGTGCCTCGTACGGATTGACGCGCGACGCACCCTCGTAAGTCACGCGAACGCCGAATGCGCGCAATTGCGGAGTGAGTTGATAGCGGGCGGTGTCCAGATCGATCTGACTGAAGCGGATCGCGTCCGAACTGATCGCAGCCGCTTCATAGGCATGCGCGATGATTGCACCCGACTTGCTGTCGGCGACCAGCACTTCGACGTCGTACTCGCCTTCTTCGTCGGTGTTGCCCGCTTTCGGCAGGGGCTGCACGGCCAGCGTCAGTGAAGGGTCGGCGGGCCAGACCTTGCATGCCGCGTGCTCGGTGTCGAGTTGCCGGCCAGGGTGCAAGGTTTTCATCCACGTGGACAGATGCGACTGGCAGTCGGCGGCGGCGTCAGTACCGGCGTGAGCGAATAGGGGCAGGCACAACAGGGCCGACGTGAGGAGTTTTTTCATTTTCCCTTCGGGGTATCTTTGGCAATGCGTTTCGACAATGCGCGGTGCATTGGCGGATTCGGCCAGTCCGGCGGATTTTATGGTGCGCGCCGTTCGTTGTAAAACGATGACGCGAAAACGCTGCCGCGCTGCCAATGACGCCGCAACGCACGCTCGCCGGACTGGAGTCCGAACGGCCTGCCGTGCTCGTGATCGACATGGCGGAGGAAGGGGCTGGATCAGGCTACGCAGGAAGCGTTGATTGCCTGTTTGCGTCAGCGCGCCAAAGCAGGCGGCCGTCCGCTATTTCTAATGACGCGTTCTTAGGCGCTTCCGGATCAATCCCCCGCCGCCTCCGGCTCATGCGACGATAACCGCGCCTTCGCGTGCCGCATCTTTTCGAGGGTTTTCGGCCGCGCCTTCAACGCGACGCCGATCGCGAGCGCATCCATGATGCACAGATGCACCAGCCGCGACACGCCGGGCGTATTGGGATCGATCGGACTCGGCACGCGCAGCAGCAACGGAATATCCACCAACCACGCCAGCCGCGAGCCGACATTGGTCAGCGCAATCGTCGTCGCGCCACGCTCCTTGGCGATCTGAATGCTTTCGTTCACTTCGACGCTGCGGCCCGAGTGTGAAATCGCAAACGCCACATCGCCGGGTTCCATCAGACCCGCGTAGAGACGTTGCAAATGACCGTCGGTAAACGCGGTAGCCGCGATATCCAGCCGCAAGAACCTCAACGCCGCATCTTGCGCGACGAGTCCCGACCCCGACCCCACGCCGAAGAAGAACACCCGCCCCGCGCTCGACAACGCCGCAACCGCGCTCTCGAACACCGCAGGGTCCAGCGCGGCACACGCATGGGTAATCCCGTCGACGGCGGCTTCGCCTACTTTGTCCATCAACGTGCGCACATCGTCGTCGCGCGCCACTGCGGTCGACGCATACGGCACCCCGCCCGCCACGCTTTGCGCCAATTGCATCTTGAAGTCACGCAGGCCATGCGCGCCGATCGCGCGGCAAAAGCGCGTGACGGAGGGCTCGGACACGTCCGCGCGCTGCGCAAGCTCGGTGATGCTCGCGCGCATCGCAAAGTCGACGTCGCTCAGCACCATGTCGGCGACTTTGCGCTCGGCGGGCCGCAAATTGGCCAGTGCGCCGCGGATGTGGGGAATCAAGTTCGGTGCGGACACCCGGTGTTCCTTAAGGGTTAAATGAATCCGCGTCGCGTCGCAGCTTCAATCCTTCAATCAGCTTGAATCGACTTCAAGCGGCAACACGCGGTTCAGACCAGCCTGCGTCCACTCTCCGTATCGAACAGATGAATATGGCCGGCCGGCAGACGCAGCGTGACCCGCTGGCCGGGCTCGACTTTCGAGCGCTGGCGAGTCGTCACGCACCACGTGCTGCCGCCTATTTTCCCGTACAAGTGGGTCTCGGCGCCAGTCGGCTCGACCACTTCGACTTCCATCGTGGCGTCCGGCTTGTCAGCCATGGTTTCGATATGTTCGGGCCGGATACCCAGCGTGACCTTCGCGCCGGGCACCGCCGACGCCGGCGCGCCTTCCAGCACGATCTCGCCACCGTCGCCGAGTTTCAACGCCAGGCCGTGCCCTTCCGTCCGATTGACCAGCACCCCTTCCGCGAAATTCATCGACGGCGAGCCGAGAAAACTCGCGACGAAGAGGTTTGCCGGATGATCGTACAGTTCCAGCGGACGACCGATCTGCTCGATCCGTCCCGCGTTCATCACGACGATGCGGTCGGCCATCGTCATCGCTTCGATCTGATCGTGCGTGACGTAGATCACCGTATTCTTCAGACGCTGATGCAGCGCCTTGATCTCCGTGCGCATCTGCACGCGCAGTTTGGCGTCGAGATTGGACAGCGGTTCGTCGAACAGAAATAACGACGGCTCGCGCACCACTGCACGGCCCATCGCCACCCGCTGACGTTGACCACCCGAGAGCGCGCGCGGCAAGCGATCCAGATAACCGCCGAGGTTCAGCATCTTCGCGGCGGCTTCGATCCGCGGCTTGAAACTCGCCGACGATTCCTTGCGAATCCGCGGCCCGAACGCGATGTTTTCGTAGACCGACAGATGCGGATAGAGCGCGTAGCTCTGGAACACCATCGAGATATTGCGCTGCTGCGGGGCAAGCGTATTGGCGCGCGTGCCGCCGATCATCAGATCGCCGCCGCTGATTTCCTCCAGCCCCGCGACCATCCGCATCAAGGTGCTCTTGCCGCAACCCGATGGGCCGACCAGCACGACGAACTCGCCGTCGTCGATGTCGAGATCGATGCCGTGCACCACTTGCGTGTCGCCATAGCGTTTGAAGATGCCGCTCAGTTGCACTGCTGCCATGCTGTCCTCATCGTCTTACTGCATCGTCTTGCTGCCGTGCCGCCTTGCGTGATCGGGCAAGGAGCACGGCGCGCTATCGGGTTCAAACCGGTTCAAAGCGATTCCAGCGTCAGCTCCTCCGCCATCAGGCGGTTGCCGGCCGTCAGGCCACCGTCGACCGGCAACGCGACGCCGGTGATCACGCGCGCCATGGGCGAGGCGAGGAACATCACCGCATCGGCGATATCGTCGGGCGTCGCGAAGTCGCGCAACGGATACCACTTCTTCAGATCTTCGAAGACCTGCGGATTCTTGTCGACCCGCGCCTGCCACGCTTGCGTCTTCACCGTCCCCGGACAGACGATGTTGGCGCGAATCCCATAGCGGCCCAGCTCGATCGCCAGCGCTTTCGTGTAGCTGATGAGCCCGGCCTTCGCCGCGCTATACGCCGGATGCCCGAGCGCGGCCATGCCGTTCACCGAGCCGATCAGCACCAGCGCGCCCTTCTGCCGTTCGATCATCGACGCACGCACCGCTTCCACCGTGTGATACGTGCCGTTCAGATTCAGATGGATATCGCGCTGCCAACTTGCGGCATCGGTGGTGGCGAGCGTCAGTCCTTTGGCGGCGCCCGCGTTGGCAACCAGCACGTCCACCGGACCCCGCGTTTTCACCGCTTCGGCAACGGCTTGCTGCACTGCGGCAGCATCGCCCAGGTCGACCGCGACCGGCGTGACGTGCGCCTCACCGAGTTGCGCCACCAGCGCACGGAGCGCGGCCGCGTCGATATCGAGCGCCAGCACCGTGTCGCCCTGCTCCACGAAGCGCTTGCAGAGCACGCTGCCAATGCCGCCGCACGCGCCCGTCACCAACACCACACGATTCATGTCCGCCCTCGCTCCTAACCGCATCGCACCGTCATTCGGCGTGTAAGTTTCCTACAAACCGGACGCCGCGCACTTGCCTAGTCATCCCGAAGATTGGGTATCCGTGACTTCGCGTTACGCAGAATACCCCTGCTTTACAGCATCTTATGCACAAAACTCGCTTGGAAAAAATATGGCAGACCCTACGTGACAAGCTATTTTGCGTCATGTAGGATTTTTTCAAACAATTCAACCAACGCGGCCGGCGACGGCAGCAGACCACCCCCCACCATCATCGGATGGGACCGGACTACGCGCTAAAACGCTAACTCCGATCGACACAGGAGAGAGAGAAATGTCGTTGCATGCCCGTGCTTCACTCGCGCTCGGCAAAGTTGCCGTGGCGCTCGCGTTTGCAGGTATCGCCGTCGCGGCGCACGCCGACACGGTTCGCGTGACGGTCGCGCATTACAGCGATGCGACCGCGCCGTACTTCGAAAAGATGGCCCGCAACTTCGAGAAAGCCAATCCCGGCACGACGATCAAGATCGAAGACGTGAACTGGGACACGCTGCAACAGAAACTGCAAACGGACATCTCCGGCGGCGCCAACGCCGACCTGGCGATCGTCGGCACGCGCTGGCTGCTCGACTTCGTGAAGGACGACGTGGCCGAGCCGCTCGACGGCTACATGGACGCCAGCTTCAAGAACCGCTTCATTGGCCCGTTCCTCGCACCGGGCGAGATCAACGGCAAGGTGTACGGCCTGCCAATCGCCGCGTCCGCCCGCGCGCTCTACTACAACAAGGATCTGCTCGCGAAGGTCGGCTATCCCGACGGCCCGAAAACGTGGAATGACGTGATCGATGCGTCGAAGAAACTGAAGGCACAGGGCGTTGCCGGCTTCGGTCTGCAAGGCAAGGAAATCGAAACCGACGTCTACTATTACTACGCGCTGTGGACCAATGGCGGCGACGTCGTGGGCAAGGACGGCAAGGCGGCGTTCAATTCGCCGGCCGGCATCAAGGCCGCTACGCTCTACAAGACGATGATCGACGAGGGCCTGACGCAGCCTGGCGTGACCGGCTACAGCCGTGAAGACGTGCAGAACCTGTTCAAGCAAGGCCGCGTGGCGATGATGATTTCCGCCCCGTTCCTTGCCAAGCAGATCAAGAAGGAAGCGCCGAATCTGAAGTACGGCATCGACCCGATCCCGATGGGCACGACGCACGCCACGTACGCGGTGACCGACTCGATCGTTATGTTCAAGAACTCGAAGGTGAAGAAGTCGGCCTGGAAGTTCCTGGACTACCTGTTCACGAAGGAACCGCGTGTCGAGTTCACGACGACCGAAGGTTTCCTGCCGACCACCAAGGCTGAGGCGACCGATCCGGCGTTCAACGATCCGGATACCAAAGCTTTCGTCGCGCTGCTGCCGACGGCTCACTTCGCACCGACCGTGACCGGTTGGGAAGACACGGCGAAGGCCGTGACCGATGCAATGCAATCGATCTATCTGGGCAAGGCAAAGCCTGCTGACGCGTTGAATGCCGCGGCAGCGCAAGCGAACAAGTCGCTCGGTAAGTGACACGCGTAGTCATGAGGTGATCTGCTGAACACGGAACGCGCGCCGCCGTTGCCAAGGCGGTGCGCGTTTCGGTCGTCATGGATGTAATGCACTATCCGGCCCATCCCGTCGCGCCTCTTTTCTAATGGGGACGCGTCTTACGATCGAGCACGCATGAGCCGTTCCGCTTCTTCGCGCCTGCAGGCGCCCTGGTTACTGATTGCGCCGAGTCTGGTGTTGGCGCTTTTCATCATCAGCTATCCAATTTTCAACATCGTGTGGCAATCGCTGCACGACGTCTCGCGTTTCGGCGCGATCCGCGATTTCACCGGTCTGCAGAACTTCATTACGATTTTCACCGACCCCGCGTTTCTCGCTGCCGCCAAACGGACGATTGTCTGGACCGTGTGCGTGGTGGGCGGCACGGTGCTGATTTCGGTGCCGGTTGCGCTGATTCTGAATCAGGATTTCTATGGACGTGGCGTGGCCCGCACGATTGTGATGCTGCCATGGTCCGTCTCGCTGACGATGACCGCCGTGGTGTGGCGCTGGGCCTTCAACGATGATTACGGCATGGTCAATGTCACGTTGCAGCGGCTTGGGTTGATCAACGGTCCGATTCATTGGCTCGCTACGCCGGAGCTCGCGTTTCCGGTTGAGATCGCGGTGGGGATTCTCGTGTCGATTCCCTTTACGGTGACGATTCTGCTGGGCGGGTTGTCGTCGGTGCCGGGTGACATTTACGAAGCGGCGCGCATGGATGGCGCCAGTGCGTGGCAGCAGTTTCGCAAGCTGACGATGCCGCTCTTGCGGCCGTTCATCAACATGACGATTCTGTTGAACGTGATCTATGTGTTCAATTCCTTCCCGATCATCTGGGTGATGACGCAAGGCGGCCCGGATAACGGCACGCATATTCTCGTTACGTATCTCTATGAGCTTGGGTTCCGGCTGGGACGTCCCGGCGAAGCTGCGGCGGTGTCGCTGATCATGCTCGTCATGCTGTTCGTTTTCTCGATGATCTATCTGCGCCTGCAGCCCGCGAAAGAAGGAGAGACGTCATGAGTCTCAATGCCAAGATGAAGCGCTCGCTGTGGTGCTGGTTGGCACTTTCGCCGCTGATTGTGGCGGTGCTGTTTCCGTTTGCTGTGATGCTGTTTACTGCTTTGAAGCCGGCTACGGAGATTTTTGTTTATCCGGCGAGATGGTTGCCGGTGCATTGGCAGTGGAGCAACTTTTCGGATATGTGGGTTGCGGCTAACTTTGGTGTGGCGCTGAGGAATAGCTGCGTGATCAGCTTTTTGTCGACTGCGTTGGCGTTGGCGGTGAGCTTGCCGGCGGCTTATGCGTTGGCGAGGTTTCCGTTTCGTGGGAAGGGGTTTTATTCGCAGTTTCTGCTGGTGACGCAGATGCTGTCGCCTATCCTGCTGGTTGTTGGGTTGTTCCGGTTGGCGGCGATGATTCCTTATGGGGATGGGAATCTGGTTGACTCAAAGATTGGCGTCATCGTTTCTTATGCGGCGTTTAACATTGCGTTCGCGGTCTGGATGTTGTCTTCGTACTTTCAGACTGTGCCGCGGGATCTTGAGGAGTCGGCCTGGTTGGAAGGGTGTGGGAGGACTAGGGCTGTTTTTAAGGTGTTTTTGCCGTTGGCTGTGCCGGCGATTGTTGTTACCGCGATCTTTACTTTTATTAACGCGTGGAATGAGTTTGCGGTGGTCTATACGTTGATTCGGTCGCCGGAGAATAAGACTTTGACCGTTCAAGTGACTGACATGGTAGCTGGGAAGTATGTTGTGGAGTGGCATCTGGTGATGGCCGCTACCCTCTGCGCGACTTTGCCGGTTTCTATTGTGTTTGCCTGGTTGCAGCGGTTTTTGGTGAAGGGGTTGGCGTTGGGGGCGGTGAAGTAGGTAAGGGATGGGGCGTGGCGGGATTTCGGCCTTTAGCGACATTGGGGCGTGCTCGGTTCAACGTCAGGAATGTGGCTGATTGCTGACGATGGTGGCATCGAGCAACCATGCGGCAGCACCCAGCATCTATGAACTCACACCCGTGATCCGCATTGGACAGTCGAGTCGCTTGATACCGGACATTCAGACGGATGAAGGGAGCATTGAGCGGAGGCGAGGCATTCAACATCGCAGACCTCTGGAAAGGCGGAGGCTCGCAGCTTAGTCAGCCTGAGACAGCGGAACGACGTTTCTCTCGCGTTGCTAACCTCGGTTGACACGTCTTCCGAAGACGGGCCTGAAGGAACTCACGGAATCTGTGGCAAAAGTAGCAGCGTATTATTTAAGGACCTTCCGATTGTGGCCGCCTGAGCTCTAGCGTCATTCGGCAAGGCAGGATCACTGCAAGGTAACAAATAGTTCGCCCACGAAGGTGTTCCGTCCGCCATAGTTATTCCCGCGGCGTCGTACTCGTAGCGTCCTGGGATTTTTGGATTAATAGTCCCTTTAAGCCTTACACAGACCGGGACAAAGGTAATCAGCAATTGATCCTTCACCTGTCGGTTCAGATTGACAAGACCATTATTGTTTCCGCCCGGACCTTTGAAATACCTCGTTACCCACGTCGGCCCTCCGTTGAAATTCTCCACGACGGTAAAATCGATTTGAGCACTGATAAGTCCAAATGTATTGTTCGTACTAACCGCTATAGGAGCTTGAACACCATGTTCCGTCATATTTTTTGGATCCGCCATCGAAGGAAAAACCGACGTATCGTTCATTGTCGCTGCAATCATGCCACTTGCTAATGTTTCTTCCAGACCTAAATCGCCTTGCAATTCGGGACCTTTGGCGGCCGGATTGCCACAGATACCGCCTTTAGTGGGATCGGCCGCCCTCGCTACGTCCCCCGGGTTGACTAGCTCATCAGAACCTTTCGCGGGTTCAACAAGTCGGCCAAAATCGATGGATTGATTGATTTGTATATACCGATGAGGTGACTCGCTCACAGTACCACCAACAGAAAGAACTTGGCTCGTTGCAGGATAAACGCCCATTTGCGGAGCCATAGGCTTTGTGAGGACCGCCAGTGGATTAAACGCACCAACATCCACCACGTCGAGGGTCAGGGTAGCTTGCGCCACATATTCAATTTCTGCAAAGATATTTTTTAGTGCGTAGCTGTGGTCAACATCAGTCAAGTGATTTTTTGTTTCCAGGGAAAGATCATCTTTATAGAATGGTAGAATTTTTTTCGAATTGGCAGCGAGCCATAATTCGCATTTCAGATTTGCGATCAGCGAGGCGACTTTAGGTCCAGCTGGCGCAGCGTCGGAAACAGTATGCGCACTGTCTTTACCGCCAATTTTAATCGGACTGTCATCCCTGTTAATTACAAAGCGAGGTATCGTTGTGCAACTATAATTAAATAATATTAGCATAACCAATACATAGTGGCGCATTGATACTCTCATGATGAACCCCACTTTGATTCACAAAGAAATGGCATATCAATTTTTAAATTCTAATTTTTTACGTTTGTTGTAGCGTCCACTCTGTCATTAAGCTTCGATTGAAAACGCAAAACATGTAAATCTACGCGATCTACCAGGTGCTCGATCGCAGCCACTATTCTGAATATTGGGGCACTCTCCTTTCAATGAGCTTTGATGGTGTGCGGTAGCACACAGTTCAAGTATGATTTCCGGGCACTTTACTGAGTACGAACGTGACCGGGCGGTGAAATGTGGCGATTCATCCTTCACTGTCGGAAGTCTCTTCCTCGCTGAGCGCACCATTTCAACGAACGTGCCGCCGCGAGGACGTTCAATTCTCAATAGCAACTTTTCCGGCAGTTTGTGCGAAGCTTAATGCACGGCCAGTGCGCGGCCGCCCGCCTGACCGTTGAGGCGCACACTCGGCGTCGATTCCGAAGGAGACAGCGGACCTTCACCCGATCGCGCGATTGATAATTTGTCGCATGGGGTCGACCTCCAATCCCGCTGGGCCTTCGCTCGCTGGCGGGGCGTTCTTTGGCACACTACCCCATTAAAAGTTACTCATACGTCGCAGCAATCCAGAGCCAAATGCGGCGCTTAAGTGGATAGCTTTTAGCCGGTACAATGCTTCGCATCCACCTGTCGCATCGAACGCGAAAGGCAGAATAAGCGCCAGGCAATATTCGGCCTATAGGGAGCCCCAATGATAATAAACGCGTGCTCTACCTTTCGTGCGGCAGACGTAAGCAAATACGCGTGGGGCCGACTCGGTCACTTTCTAAACGTTGATGCCGTCACAAGGCTAATCGTCGACGCTCACGGGTTATCCCAAGATCACCGCCCAAATGCCAGAAAGCAAGCCACGCAGCTTCGGCATTGCCTAATGCAAGCGAGGGAATACTACGATGCTGCGAGCACCGTTGGCCCTGCTACGCGGCCGGTACTACTCTATTACGCCATCATGTCTATGGCGCTTTGCGAAGTGCTGTTTAAACAGTCCGCTGATAGCCGACTCGAAAAACTGCGAGATATACACGGTTGCCATGGATTAACACTTTCGTTGGCGAACGCGGTAAAGTCAACGGACACCTTAGAGGAGTCCGCCCAAGCGCTTCGGGCCAAACCACAAACGGCTTCAGATGGTTCCGCAAGAGGCACATTCGAGGTGTGGCGAAAATCGAGCAGAGAATGGCCCATAGTTGGCCGCTATTATCAAACTATGCCCGGGAGCTATACACAAACAATGATGCCGCAAGCTCTACTGACTGGGGCCGATGTCGAGCCGGACAGATATTCGTCGGCCGGGCGCACCCTCCTGGACGTGCTGAAAGGGCTGCCTCACATGGTGGAGTTCCTCCAGATTTACGGCATCTTCCCCGATCTTGTACGCGCGACGTGTACCGCACAAAGACCAAGCCAAGATGCCGACCCGATGCTTAATATACTGGTTCATCCAACCCCGGCGCCCCTACTAAACAGCTTCATGGATTTGGTATCTTTTGCGCCTCGTGGCGTGCATCGGGTGATTGTCAGTGATTTTCCACAGGGTGTAGGATTAACATTCCCGCACGGTCTGGATACTCCCGGTCAAATACCTTGGGCTATTTGTCCCGATTTAGAAAACGCTTGGTTAGCCACCCGCAAGGAATCACTTAATGAGTTTGGCTTACTTTACGTAGCCTTACATATAGCGGGCAACTTCGCCCGGTATTACCCGGATAAATGGTTAGCACATATTGAAGCAAGCTCGCCGCTTGCGTTGGCGATTGATCGTCTTACGGAAATCACGTTCGAACGCGCACCTCTATTACTGGTTGGTGAGTTGTCGCAGCGCTGCTTCGTTCCGGCAAGTTAGTCGCTTCTAATTTGCCTCCCGGATCATCGCGACAAGCTCTTCAATTCTCTCCCGCAAATCAAGAACGTCCAAATTTGCGCCATTGGCGCAAACCGCATGGGCCACTTTGACCTTGTCGACGTTCTGCTCGGTGACAACCGCCTCCCCTTCTGAAGAGCCCAGACCCTTTGTTTTCTTGCGACGGAAATACAGCGCATGATCGAATTGGCCGCCTTTGCTCGCCTTTACGTACGAAGCTTTATAAACCTCTTCTACTGCGGCCTGCAATTCTGAATGCACCACGTAGTTTTCAATCTCGCGGCCCTCCGTGAGCCATGCAATCCCACCATGTTTTGAAAATTCATCGATCAAGCGCTGTTTGGTTGAATTAATCGGATCGCTAACGTCCTCGCGATCGCTATCCATAACCAATGCGACATGACGGTTTAACGAGCGAAGGCTGATAAATCCTTCGATTTCGTCATCGCTCGCACTCAGATGACTTAGTAGCCGCCCACCGTAGAACATGATTGAATAATGTATTCCCTCAACGAGCTCTGGCGCTGCCTCTTTCAGCCATCTTCTGACGTATATCCGATCGGACGGGCCTTCTACCCAAATTACTGCATTCGCTTGGACAAGGTCTGACGCCTTGTAACCTAGATCGACGCAGATCGAAAACCGCTCTTTGTTGAGCAGACTCTCTCGAATTTTAGTTTGCTTACCATCATTAGTTACATGAAAGATTGCCGCCCCTGGCGTGTCGATAAAGCTTGCCGAATGGGTCGCGATAAAGTATTGATTATCGGTATTCTCCTGGAGGTATCGAATCAACTTCCTCTGGAGAATCGGATGCAAGTGTATTTCAGGCTCTTCCACACAAACAATACCACCCTGAATTAGCGTACAGAACGAGGCCAGCATGATTACCTCATGTACGCCGGTTCCTAACGACGACAAAGGAAGCACCCTTCCATCCATGTGAACGAGGATGTGCTGCCGGTTGTGCGGTATCTCAATTTGAGCCGAATCAACTCCCGTAACAGTCGCTAGAAATTTATTTATCTTATCGAACAGTATTCTGTCAGACCTTTTATCATGGTCTGGACTTTGAATTTCCGCCAGACGGTCGATCAATCCCTTTCCGCTATAGTCCGCAAGCTTACTACCGGTCGGTCCGACCTCGCGAATTGCGGGGATCAGGTAACTGGCTGGCATATGGAGACTCGCTGCATCCTGCAAAGCCTGCATTGTTCCCTGGACCCAGTGCTGCACGCCCCCTCCCTGCTGGCCCGTAAGAAGGTTCCAAACAAAGCGCCAAGCGTCATGACTAATCGCGTCTGTAACGGATTGACGATCGTAGCTAAGCGCCAGCTTTTGCTCATAAGGCACACGGGATTTGAACCATACATACCCGTTACTCGACAATGCAGCAGTAATACTGTCGACGTATAAAGTCGCCTGATGTCGATGCGGCGGGTGAGGTATCCGTTCCATAGCCGCCGACACAAAACTACTGACTTCGATACCTATTCCCATGGAGATAGGTGTGCCAGCTGCGCCGCCGTGTACCTCCAATGGGTCAACTGCGGATACTGCACTGACTCCCGGTGTACTCAGCTTGGGCGGAATGTGACGGGAGATGAACGACAGTACCGCAGACTTACCCGCGTTATTTGCACCGATGAAAAAATTAAACGTTTTGAAGGGGGCCATTGTCTGTTCTGCTGGCCCGATTCCGCGATAGTTGGCTAACTTAAGACCTTGCAAATAAATGTGCGGCATTTTGATTTTCTTTTTTCGTTCACGGACAGCCCGATAACCGACGATCGCTCATGCTTTACCAGGCGACTGAAACAACGTTATACGATTGTACTGTAGCCCCTGCGCAGATCACTGACGGACGAACGGCGGTCGCCCTAGTGGTAATGGGGGCATCGGCAGGCGGTTAAAATCAGGTGCTGATTTGCCCTCTGCGAAAGGCGAGAGTGCGAACGGGATGCCACAGCCCGTCACAAACTTCCTAGTTGATTGATTTTAAATAGCATTTCTAATTGACCGACCTCATATAATATGAGCTTGAGCCCCCAAAAAGGTATCGGCTCGCGAGGGCCGCCATTCGATGCCCTCGACGAACTGCATATCATGATCGAGAAACGTGGCAGACAACGCTTGGTCGATCAACCTCGGTGCGGGAAATTCGAATCGACTTGCGTCGCCGGGGCAAACGGCGGTAATGCCCGAGGACTTGCCGACTGGCATGACAGCGCGAATGGTCGGTGGTGCCTCGAAAACGGGCACTGACATGGCCCCGGCCCCACGGCCGCTCAAGGGGCGAGCGCGAGTGCGCTGGCGCAGGAAACTGCGGTCGGGTTGTTCGACGCCGTCATCATCAGTTTTCCCTACATTGCTGACGGAGAATCCGGTTCGTCCCAATGGCAGCTCAGGCCGATTAACCGCCGTCGACTGCCAGGTCCGTGCATTGACGAAACCCACCACGCGTTCGTGCTGACCGTCAGCGCTAAAGCAACTCGCCACGTGCTCGCCCGCCATCCCTGGATTCGCGCCAACCCATCGCGCACCGCCGATCCCTTGTCCAATTGGCCAAACGCAAACACTTAGCCCGCCTGGTTGATCGCTGCACCGCTGCCATGACTTATAATCATCAAGCCGTCGGGAGACACCCGGCGGTCAGGTTTGGAAGCCTGTCTTGTTACGTCCGCACCCCCGCTCAGGCGGGGCGTGCGTCTACCTCTGCACGTCTATATTTCAATGGGCGGGTCGTGGTGGGGGAGCCGCAAGGCTCGCCGGCGTGACGTAACACCGGTCTTCCAATCCCGCCACGTGCCCGCTCACCCCTTCCCCAAGCAAGCGAGTGTCGGGCGATCCAGGAAGTACCAGGGAGGTCGCACCATGAGCAGCAAACCTATAAAACAATCTCAACCCGCTTCACGCCCGCCTGTCGACGCGCTCCAGTACGAAAAGCTTGCGCTCTCCAGCTTCGATCTATGCAACCGGCAGTTGAGCCAGCTCAACACATTGATCACACTTGGGTCCTCAATATGTAGGAATCCTGCCATCACGGGTGACGAAAGACGACGTCAGCAAACCATGCTCGAATTGCTCGTCGACACAGCAGAGCAATATCAGCGGGAGTTGGAGTGTGACCGTGAGCTATATCAGGTGATCGCACTCGATGCGAAAGGCATCCCTCAAAGCCGCATCACCGCGAACCGTGCAATGCGCCTTCTTGCAGAGGCATCACAAATAGCGACGAAGGAAACGCCAGCAGCCACGAAGCCGAGCCCGAGCAAGCAAACGTCAGCCAAACCCACGACAAGCGCAGAAACAGACGCGGTGGCCCATCAACCGGCTCCCACGGAGCACTAACCATCGAGAAGGTCAGCAACTTCAGTTGATCAGATTTGCAGGATGCCTGCCCTCCGTCACGAGCATAGGCGAGCGCCACAAGCAAATGTGGGCAGGCATCCAACAAACCCAAACGAAGTCAGCCTAATACGAGCTCCGTTGATAAGCGATTTTTGTCCGGTCTAGAATCGTTCCGGTCCCTATACGAGCCGGTCGAATCCCACGGAGAGCCGAGTGACGGTCATCGCGCAAGTTTCAGATATTCATGTCCGTCCTCACGGCATCCTGTATCAAGACGCCGTGGACTCGAATGCAATGTTTTCGGCAGCCGTCGATTCGCTGAACCGCATCCAACCTGAGCCAGACCTGGTCGTCATCTCCGGCGACCTAACGGACTACGGTACCGAGGATGAGTATCAAAAGCTTCGCGAATTACTTTCCGGGCTGAGACGACCGTTCGTGGTCCTGCCGGGTAATCACGACGACCGTGGCAACCTACGGGCCGCGTTTACGGATCACGGGTGGCTTCCGAACGAGGGCGCACTCTCGTTCGCGCTAGACGTGGGCGAACTACGCCTCGTGGCGTTGGACACGTCCGTTCCTGGACTGCATCACGGTGAACTGGACGCCAAAACTTTGACCTGGCTCGACACCGAACTCACTGAGCATCGAGATCGGATGGTGGTCATCGTCATGCACCACCCACCGTTCATGACGGGCATCCCTTATCTGGACATCTACGGGTTGCGAAACGCGGATGCATTCGCAACGGTTCTTGCACGCCACGACAACGTAGATCGAATTCTCGCCGGACACGTCCATCGGTCGATGCAGACGCGTCTCGGGCACGTTCCCGTCCTCACGTGCCCGAGCACGACCACACAGATCGCGCTACGCGTCGAAGCGGACGCGCAGCCCGCTTCTTTTCTCGAACCACCCGCATACATGCTGCATCGGTGGACAGGTCGAGGTCAGCCGGCGATCTCCCACTTGTGTTACGTCGAACGTTTCGAAGGTCCACTCCCCTTCGCGTAAGTTTCGCCGTCAAGTACACAGCGGCCGATAGACGCACGAGTCATTAGCAATAGTGATCGGCCGGCCTTTGGTCCACGAGACAGGATCGCATCGAAACTTGCGACCACGATTCATCAGTCGAATTTGACCAGGTCCTTAAAGATCAGTTGACCCCACCTATCTCCCAGTCCCTGCACAAGCAGTCCACCTTCCGACAGGCCGCCAAGTTTGATCGGCGCGAAACCGAGATCTTCGGCAAGCGCAGCAATCTCCTCTGCGGCGCCATCATCGTCACTCGCGAGGAACACGACTCTCCTGCCACCGTGTACGCCCGGGTCCTGTTCAAGGACGCGAGCGCCCAAGTGATTGAAGCCCTTGACCAGCCTGCTACCCGTGAAGGCCTGCGCGACGGCCTTGGAAGCAGGTTGCCCACCCACTTCCTCAGGGGGCACGCCGTAGGCATTGGTGACATCGACGATAGTCTTCCCCTGCCACGTGGACAGCGCCTTCGCGACATCCTGGTGTGACCTGTAACCGACAGCCAAAAAGACGATGTCCGCCTTGACCGCTTCCGCCAGTTTTTTGGGAATGATCTCGGGTCCGATAGCGGCCGCAGCGGATGCAAAGCTTTCCGGGTCGCGAGTGGTTGCAACGGATACTTCGATGCCTTTTCGTGCAAACGCCTTGGCAAGCGCCTGGCCGATCTTGCCGAAGCCAATAATTGCGTAGCTCATATAGTGTCCTTGGTGTGCGACGCCCTACCGGCTCCGAATATCGAACGGAGTGACCGGCGGGCTTAGCGTGTCAGAGTTGCGCAAGGCCGCCGTCGACGGCAACCTCGCTGGCGGTCATGAAGCTGCTGTCCGGCGACGCGAGAAAGGCGGCCGCCGCTGCGATCTCTGCCGGATCGGCCATGCGTAGGAGCGGAGTCATCGCGCCATAGGCTTTCTGGCCCTCTTCGCCCAGCGACCTCTTCGCCAGTTCGGTCGCCGTCGCGCCGGGCGAGAGCACATTGACCCGGATGCCCGTGCCCTTCAGGTCATGCGCCCATGACCGCGCAAGGTTGCGCACCACTGCCTTGCTCGCGCTGTAGGCAGTGAATCCTGGGGCGCCCGTGGTCCCGGCGCTCGATCCGGTCAGGATGATCGAACCGCCCGCGCTCATCAGCGGCAGCGCCTTCTGGACCGTAAAGATCGTACCCTTCACATTGGTGTCGAAGGTTTCGTCAATGTGCTCGGCGGTGATCTGCCCGAGCGGAAGCGGGCTTCCAGCCCCGGCGTTGGCGAAGACGATGTCGAGGGTGCCGCGCTCGGCCTTCACCGCCGCGTAGAGTCGGTCGAGATCGGCCTCATCGGAAACCGAACCCTTCACCGCGCGGGCATTGGGCCCGAGGTCGGCGACAGCGGCATCGAGTGCGTCCTGCCGGCGGCCGAAGATGAAGACGAAAGCGCCTTCCTCGATGAAGCGTTTTGCTGCGGCAAAACCGATGCCGGTAGCGCCACCGGTGATCACCGCGGTCTTTCCATTCAGTCTATGCATGTCATTCATCCTTCGAAACGGAAGCAAGAAAGACAATTTTGGCCCTCTTGATCCATGAAGCCAATTGACCGAATATCTATAGGTGCCATCTACTTTTTAGATATATGCTCGACAACGTCACCATCAATCAGCTTCGTGCCTTCGTTGCCGTCTGTGACCAGGGAAGCTTTTCCGGGGCTGCACGGGAACTGAGGCGCGCACAGTCAGCAATTAGTCACGCGATCAGCGCGCTCGAGAGTGCCTTTGATGTGCTGCTGTTCGAACGCAACGCCCGCAAAGCCACGTTGACAGCCGCGGGCCGTAGCCTCCTGCCCGATGCTCGCGGGGTGATCTCACGCACCGAGGAAATGAAGATGCGCGCGGTTGCGATTGCTGAAGCCGGGGTGCCACAGGTCTCGATTGCAGTGGATACCTATTTTCCGCGCGCGCACCTGATTGAATGCCTGCGCAGGCTGCAGTCGGACTTTCCAACCGTTGCAATCAATCTGCGCATGACGACCATGCAAGGCGGCGAGCACCTGGTCCTCGACGGAACGTGCGCATTGGCGGTGACGATCAGCGACGTGCCGGAGCTGAGCCCGGCGACCATAGAACGGCAGCATCTATGTGAAGCGCAAATGGTGACCGTCTGTGCGCCATCGCATCCTCTGGCCGCGGTCGCGGGGCCGATCCCGCGGGAGGAATTTGGCCGGCACATCCAGCTCGTCGTCACCGACAATCAGCCCGATGCGGAAAAGACACAACAGGGCGTCGCCAGTGGACGCCAGTGGCTGGTCAATGACCTCGGTGCGAAGCACGATTTGCTAAGGGGCGGTTTGTGCTGGGGGCACATGCCGCATCATGTGGTTGCGCAAGATCTCGCGGACGGAACACTTGTCGAACTTCAACGGCGCGCCTGGCATATGCGCGCCCTCACCTTCATGATCTCGCAGCGGCGTGGGTACTCGTTTTCCGAATGTGAGACGCGGCTGGTTGCGCTTCTCGGTGATCGTCATCGCCTTTCGAAAGGTGCCGGTAAGCGCACTGTGTCACGCGCGGGCAAAAAAGCGTGAAGGGGCGCTGCGTCCCAGTGACAGCTAGCAAGGCCGGCTGCTCCCCGACGGATGTCCGCAAGGTAGATAGACGGCTGGTGCGCTGTGAAATCTCCAACGGCTGCAACGGGTCGCGAAGACTCATGTAGTCTTGTCGGACGCCGACGTCGCAATGGGAGCTTTCCGGCGGTTCGTGCGAACGCGTGCTCCCGGCCAGTTTGAGGCGTAGCGGCGCGCCGTTTAAATGTCCCATTTGTGATGGCCAACGGACAAAGTGAGGCCGAACTTGCATACTCGTGAAAGAGAGTCACGCGCTGGAGAATTTCTAAGAATCCGCCGCTACTTTGATAATAATCTTGCCGATGACTTGACCGGATTCCTGCGCTTCATGCGCTGCCACGATGGCGTCGAGCGGCAACTTTAACCCGATGGTAGGGCGGTAGGCGCCGTCTGCCAGGCACTCGCTGATCGCTGAAATGGCTGCGGACTTTGCAGCGGCGGGAACAGTGTAGATGTAGACGAAGCGGATGCTGCACCCCGCGATCATGGCCTCAAGCATGGGAATCTGCGCCTCGTCACCGGCAGCTTTCATTGCATAGGCGCTGATTGTCCCGCCGTATGCAAGGCATTGCATATCGGTTTGCAGGTTTTCTTGCAGACTGACGTCCACGATACGATCAACGCCGCGCTGCGCGGTCTTTGCTTTAACAATGGCAGCCACGTCCTCGGACCCTCGATCGATGACCAGATCCGCACCAGCACGCCGTGCAGCATCCGCCTGAGCAGGCGTTGATATGGTCGTCGCCACCCATGCGCCGGCCCATTTCGCTAGCAGGATCGCTGCGGTACCTACTGCTCCCGCGCCACCGTTGATAAGTACGGCACGCCCCCTGATGTCCCCGTCCGCGAACAGGCAGCGATGCGCGGTGAGAGCTGGCACGCCCAGACAGGCGCCGACTTCGTACGACACGTTGTCGGACAAATGAACCGCCTGCTGCGCCGGCACGACGGCATATTCCGCAGCCGTGCCAAACGCGCGCCGATACTGCGCTTCGAACAACCATACTCGTTCTCCGATTCGGGTGGGCGCCACGCCGGCGCCAACCGCATCGATCACGCCGGCGCCATCCTGGTGCGGAATCACCAGTGGGAAATTGGGCGGACCGGAGAAGCCAGTTCGCGCCTTGATATCGCTGGGATTTAGCCCCGAGGCATAAATGCGCACCCGGACCTCGCCGGCACCCGGCTGCGAAACAGGAAGCTCTCCGAGGCTCAGCACTTCCGAAGCCTTACCCTGTCGTTCGTAATAAGCAGCCTTCATCAATCTGACTCCTTGCATGAACGTCATCGCCCGCATGAGACGGGCTGCACAATGGAGCCGGCACTATCGGCGGTGGATCGATTTCGGACAAGAAGGCACATCTTTGATATATAGGGATAAAAAGTATCCTATTGGAATTTGGAATGACATCTTCGGTTACCACATACCAGTGCTCGGTTGCCGCTACGGTTGACGTGGCGGGAGGCAAATGGAAGCCCCTGATCGTGCACTACCTGATGGACGGCACCAAACGGTTTGGCGAACTGCGACGCCTGATCGGAGTAGTGACCCAGCGCTCATTGACGCTGCAATTGCGCGAACTGGAACTGGACGGCATCGTGACCCGCGAGGTGTTCGCGGAAGTTCCGCCTCGCGTGGAGTACACGCTGACCGAGTTCGGCAAGACGCTCGCACCTGTGCTTGAGGCTATGAAGGCATGGGGCGATGCATATATTGAACGACTGGGCCAGCCGACGTGCCGCTAATTACGGTGGCACGGTCGTATTGCGTTGTGTCAGGAAGCCAAGGGTGGTCACCCGTGATCCGAGCTGCAACATGACGGGCGCAACATGGGCGTACAGCCAGATTGCAGTGAAATAGACTCAACCTGGCAGTCGCCGTAGCAGCGACCGCCTTCGGTTCAATTGCAGACCATCGCGGCCTGGTAGCAGATGTCGGCAATCGGTCGGAGAGGAACAGTCCACGCTTCACTCCGTTGCCCGTGACGACCTCCGCGTAGGGCATCTGCGTTGCCCCGCCAGAAATGGTCGTTCGTTCCAATATCAAATAAAGGATCAGCGTGACTGCAGCTTGAATCCTTCGCCGCCGATACCTGCCCGATCCACCGCCGAAATGCGGTTGCGTCCCTGATCCTTGGCCTGATAGAGCTGCGCATCCGTCAGATTGATGAACGCCATGACATCGATGCCTTCGTTCGGCACAACGGTGCCCACTCCGAAGCTCGCCGTGACTCGCTGACCGTGCGGCGAGCGTAGATGCGCGATGGCTTCACCCGCGATTAGTGTGCGGCAGCGCTCCGCGACGCGCACAGCCTCATCGGCGTCGGTTTGCGCGAGCAAGAGCACGAATTCCTCGCCGCCAAACCGGCCCACGAACGCGTTAGGCCCAGCGGCCTCGCCGAGCGTGCGCGCAATGCGCCTCAGACATTCGTCGCCCTGGAGGTGACCGTAATAATCGTTGTACGACTTGAAGAAATCGATGTCGATCATCACGAGGGAAAGCGGCTTGCCCGATGCCGCGGCGTTCGCCCATTCGCGCGCGATCACCGTATCGAACATGCGACGGTTGCCGACGCCCGTCAAGCTGTCGGACAGCGACAGGCGTTCCAGTTCGCGCTGAAGCTCCGCAAGCCGTTCCTCCGTGCGCTTGCGTTCGCTGATGTCGAACATGAAACCGATCAACGCGTCAACGTCGCCGTTCTCCTTGCGTACGACGTGAACAACGTCGCGAATCCATACGTAGCCGCCGTCGGCTGTCAGCGCGCGATAGTCCGCTTCATGATCAATGCCCGCCTGCGACTGCGCGACGCAAAAATTCACCACGGACTCACGGTCGTCCGGATGCATGCGCCCGGCCCAGTCCTCGACCGTTTTCCAGGTGGACGGCGCGTAGCCAAGCAGCGCTTCGATCTGCGGACCGATATAGGCGAACTGCATCGTCGCCCAGTCGATCTTCCAGGGGATAGCCCGGGTGGATTCGAGCAGCGTGCGATAGACCGCGGGGTTGTCGTCGCCGGGCAAGCGCCCGCGCGGTGCGAGACTATCCTCGTGACGCAGGAATGCGGCTTGAAGTGACCTGCCGGCCGAGTCTTTGTCTTCGTGGCTCATCCTGATTGTCCAATAACGAGTCAGTGCATTATCGGCCAATAGCAGTGGCGCCTTTAACGCGCCGCGGAAAATCGATCGCCGGAAACCTGATATTGCGTCGCTCGCTGACCGTCGGATTGAAGGAACTCGTCCGGCTCGACGCACGCCCTGATACCGAGTTGGACCGATTCCTGCCGGATGCCCGTCCCGATCGCTGCGGGCCGACGGCGCAATTCATGACGCTGCGCTGCCCTCACTGCTTTGTAGCACTGCGCGAGTTCGGCCAGGAAGGGACGGTCGACACCATCGTTAAGATCGTCGACAATCGCCATGCGATCAGAGCGAAGATCGCTTTGAGGAGCCGCTAATGCAACCCTGCCAAAATGGCGTTGCCTAAACTTTTAACTGCCGTAAAACGGGAATCAATTGGTAGACCATGGTCGGAATACCCGGAAACTATCCAAAGACCCGCGGACAAAGGATTGCGGGGACAGCGGGCGCTGTGATCGCTGTTGGTTTCATTGCGTACGTCGTACTCAAAAGCATCTTTCGATGATGAAGTGGCAAGGTCCGGCCATGAACGGCCGTTCGGCGCAGCCTCATAGTTCGTCAGCAATCACCTGACGGAAGCGGACTAGATCGCGCATATTGTCCCCTTGTTTGGGCCTTGAGCGGGGACTTCAAGGACCCTGAGTACTGCAAGAAGATTACGCTGGCGCTGTGTCGGAAAATTTAATCGCCAACGCAGTGCTCCATACGTGATTGTCAGTAAATAGCTCGCGTACGCAATTCCGAACATCGAATTAAATACCACGGTCGCTGACAATCCGTCTTCGCTCGACTCACCGTGTCCTAGATATGCGAACAGAGCGAAGGCCAACATGGCGAATGCGCCGAACATAGAGGCCTGTTTCCATCTGCTTTTTCCCCAAAAACGAGGGAGCCGCGGTAGGTAGTAAATCTGACTGTCCGGCATGGTCCCGTCGAGGGAGCCGGTCGCGAAGGCTACGAAGACACGCCGATCGACAGGATTGCGAAAACCATAAACAAGATGTCGGCCAGACAACGCCTCTGACGCAATCGCCAAGCGTATGCGATCGCCCTCCGCAAGCGGCAACTCAATCTTACTGTAGTAGGGGATGCAATCTTTCGGCGTATATAGGACGACGAAGACGCCATTCACCTGAAATCGAAACGAACGCATTGTGCCATGGTTAGAACTATTCCCGTTCCAATCGGTTGTCACCGTAAACTGCGTGCACTCTAACTCGGCTACCTCGCCTTCTAGCTGGACGATCTGCGCGTGCCGCAACCGATCCTTAACGTCGTCGGAGAGATTCTCCTGGACATCGTTTGGCGTACCGGTGGAGGAAGGATGATTTCGTGATTTGAGTCGGTGCGCCATTCGCTCAGGGGAAAAGGACGATTGACGAAGAATGCCACGGTCCAATAGGCTGAGGCAACCACGAACATAGTGGTTGGTTTGTCCCAAGGCCAATGATCGACGCCGACCGGATTATGCTTTTCGAATAGCGCTCAGGCGCGTGCTGCCGGTCGCGACCGTGCGAGATTCGAGCAGCCCACGTTTTTGCATGAGACAGTGATCGGGCAGGAAGCGCCATTGGCCTATCGTGGCATTCGGTGGTTCAGACGGCTGCTCTGAGCCAGACAGCGGCCATTCGACAACTGACCGGTCGCCGTCTTCACCGTTGCCGTCAGGCGACTTATTGGCGCGTTTGCATTTGCTTCGAGAATCCCGATCACAGAGTTTTCGAAGAATGTACGGGGTTGAAGCGCAAACGGGCGAGATGGCCAATCGCCGCTTATCAACCATCTGTCCTTTCCGCAGGCACACTGCGCGCGAGTCGCCGTTCCAAAGTGTTCGTTAGACCACGTTACAGTCCAGAAAGACCATTCCCGCTGTTCCGTACCGCCTAGAGTAAGACGGCAGGGCGCCTACAGGCGCCCTGAGAGGCGCGTTCGAGCACGCTTCATGAGTACCGCGTTCAGTCCGGTACGTCAAAAAAACGAGGAGAGGTCATGTCGCCAACGCGGTGTCGAGCCAGCGGTCGGGTAACGTGGAGGAATGCGTTTGCGTGGGTTGTCATTACGATGGCGCTACCTTTTCTCGCTGGGTGTCCAACCGCGAACGGACCACAGCCCATCATGACGGCATCAGGGCCAATGACTGACGGCAGGACCGGAGCGCTCGCTGATAATTTCAACAACTATTCCAAAAAAGCGTTCGCTGACGACGCCACCAACGAAGACGCTAGAAAAATGCTTCGCTCGGGTTTTTCGTTGATTGTCGCCTCTTGCGACGACTACTTCAGATCGGCAGGAACTACGCAACGCTGGGTGATCGTGGCCAGTGACTACGTTGCCGCGGCGGGAACTCTGGCGACTTCTATCCTCGCGCTCACGCATGCCGGCGCGGCGGCAGTTTCAGCGACGGCCCTTGGCACTTCGACGGTGCTCGCTGGCGCGTCCATTTATACGAAAGACTTCCTTTTCGCGTCTGAGAACATGGACTCGGTCAGAACACTGACCATGAACGCGCTCCACGAACATCAGAAACTCGTCAACGCGACTGTAACCGATAACCTTGACGCGAACGACGCAGTTACCGCGATTCTTGACGATCAGGTTATCTGTACGCTTCCGCATATCGCGACGATGGTTCGATCCGCGATCAAAAATGCGAAACCTGAGCAATCCTCGAGCACTGAGACGGACAACCAGACGGGCGGCAGCGCAGGAGGCACTGCAGGAGGACCTACTCCGCCGACGCAAGCACCGGCGCAGCTCGTAAAGGGCGACGCCCCGGTGACAGCGAGCCTGAAAAAATTGATCAGTCCGGATCTCTCCCCCGCTCAGACGGAGGCGCTGTACTGGCTGTTATTCATGGAGCCAACACAACAGGAGAAAGATGGCCCGATCTGCGCGCAAATGCTGACGCTGCCGCCGAACAACAGTCCAGTCATAAAGACCCAAAGCCCCCAAGGGAAAGTCACCTGTACGTACAGGCCGTGGTCGAACCAACAGAGTGTTAAAGACCTACTAGACAAGCTGTCGCCCGCTTCGCGCTCCGCATTGGTTCAAAACATCGCTCAAGCGCGCGCGATCGCGGCTACTGGGGGCGCTGCTGGAACTCCGGGAACTCCAAAAACTGGAGGGCCGATCGGCGAGAAATCGGGAGGTTCGGGACATCAACCGTCGACCCATATCAACGTCGACATTTTGTGACTGCTGGTCAATCCTGTGGGGCTTCAGTATGTCGCCCAAGGGAAGTGAGGAGGCAACCATGATCCTGCTTGGAAAGGGCGCTCCGCTAACGGCACCCGGTTTTACGAGTGTGTGCACCCAACTCGGCGTCGGGGCAGCCGAAGTATGGGCCCTCGCATTTACTGAAGCCGACTATCCGTACTCCGGGTTCTGGGCGGACCGGAGGCCCCAGATTCTCTACGAGCAGCACATTTTTAGCCGCCTGACGAACGGCATCTATGACAAACAGGCGCCCGATATCAGCAATCCAAAGCAGGGCAATTACGGAGCAAGCGGCGACAATCAGTACATCAGGCTGCGCAAAGCGATGGACTTGAATGTGGATGCAGCCGTGCAAAGTGCTTCCTGGGGGATCGGGCAGGTACTGGGCGAGAACTATGAGGCGGTCGGTGCAAGTTCCCCGGAAGACTTTGTGAGCAAAATGCTAGCCTCCGAGGATCAGCAACTGCTCGCGGCGGCAAATGAGATCCTGTCGCACAAGACCGTGAGCGTTTCCGGCTTTCTGGCGACGCACGACTGGCCAAACTTCGCGTACTACTACAACGGCAGCAACTATGCTGCGTCAGGTTACGACAAGCACCTGTCGAGCTGGTATGCGAAGTTTTCGACTGGCGCATTGCCCGACATCAGGGTGCGCGCGGCGCAAATCTATCTGATGTACCTCGGTTACAACCCGAACGTGATAGACGGCATATGGGGACCGAGAACGGCTTCTGCGGTATCAGCGTTCCAGAAAGATATGGGCGATCCTGTGACGGGCCAAATCGACGATCCAACGTTGCAACAACTGATTAATGCGAACGCTTAAGCGATCGCCGCGATGACCGCATCCTCCCGAGACATAATCCGACAGACCCAGCGATTTTTGGGAATAACGTCCGAAAGGTATCCAGAAGCTGCCATCGAATTTGGGCCGGTTTCATTGGCCATAAGCTCCGTTCATGATCCCTTCCACCGTGGGTAGCAGCAGCCCAACGGCGACGGCTGCGATGCGTCCAATCAATGCCGTGTCTAGTCAACTTTTGCCCCAAACAAGTCGTCCGCCAGCATCGATGGAGTGCCCGCTTGCGTCTTTTTTGCGGACAGTCGAATGCCTATCTCGGAGCCGTCAATTTTGGCCGGATCACTGCGGAATATTCATATCGACATGTACCGAGATGCGTTGGACCTGATACGACGTTCGAATCTCTAACTCGCTACTTTCAAGAAGCTACTGCATGCGGCTTCTCAGTGAGGAATTCTCGCTAGATGCGCTCGAGACGACGTGCCACTAGGAAGCGCCGTCAAACTGCGCGCAAGAAGAAAGTCGTCGGTGTTTTGCCTCCCGAACCACTGGCAAATCGAAAATGCGGTACGTCGCACTGGTTATCAGCGATCACCATTTCATCCGCATTGACGGATTTGAGGTCGAGATATACGTGGTCTGAGCCATGTTCGGGCGTGCTCCCGCATGTTGATCCTATATCGCCGGCAGCCTGTGTACCGACGGCAATAACTGACCAGCCCCGGTCGTCCATTAATATCTGCCCGAGCCGGAACGCCTGGTACGTATCTGGGACTTGGATTCCGGCCTGCTGCAACAAAACAGACAACGTTATGGCGCAGCCGTCAGAGGGAAACTGTTCACCATCGTAAGCTAACAACTTTCGCGCTGCTATCCGTTGGGCAGCCTGCAATTGTGCGGAATTAGATGCCAACGCAATGAGCGTTGGTATGCAATCTTTATCTGCCATGACGATCTCCTCATTCGTCCAACGCCCGTTCTGAACACGTAGTGACTAGGCTTGCCAATAGGCAAACTCTAGATATAGATTCCAGCCGGCTCTTCTGCAAACATAAAATTGCCAGTCTTTAGCGAACTGACGCACATACGGTAATGCGGAAATCAGCGTATCGCAGCAGTTGCCAAAGAGTGAGGATCCGGGTGTCAACAGCAACGGCGGTCGCTCGATATGTACAGGCTAGGAAGGATTCGCACGTAAATGCCAGGACGTGCGGGCGTCACTGTTGCTGGCAGTGACACGTAGCAAATGTCATTCGGTTATGTCTCCATTTTCGATTGACCGTTCGACATTCGAAAGCCGCCCCTGCGACAGCACGATAATGAGGGACCGCAATGGGTCGGATTATGCCCGTCGCATACAAGCCCACGCACGAGCCAAACGCCGCCCTCTTGCGTGGCGGCAGTGGTCGACCAACATAAGACGTTCGACCTTGCTACAAAGACCTTTTACCCGCCCGCTGGACAGTTTCGCTTCGTAAATTCCAAAACGTTGTCTTCAGCGAGTGCGAAGCCCCACGCCCTGATTGTGAGTTTTCCGACCAGCGTGTCATCGCACAGCATGATGTCTCGCGGACCATTCCCGCCGTCAAAGCGACACACAGCGCCGTAACTGCCGTCTTTGGTGTTTTCGTATACCGCTTCGATCATCAGCTGACCGTGTGAAAGGCTTCCCCTCATTCCGAGCCTTTGAAGCTCTCGTTGCCAATCAGCGCGAATGCGCTCGATCTGTACGGCGTCGTTCACCGGCTGGGCTTCGAGAAATCGCGGGTCTGACTGCGTATCTTGTGCCTTCAATGGAGTTGTACCAAAGATTGAAAGCAAGATACACCGAATGTCCTCTTACGAAGATGGCGAACGTCCCCACTGGGTCAAGTGTCGCCGGTCACCCGTCGGGCGGACTCCGGCTATGGGCAGCAGACTTGCGCCCAACGCCGCGCAACTTGTGCAGTCAAGCCGGAGTGGGCCGCCCCGTGCAGTAACGCACACGAGAGCCCTGAGAGAGGAGATATCGTTGTGAGCCGAGGACAAGACTATCCATACATTCTGATAGGAATGAACCGGGCGATCGCAGGGGGTCGTGCAATGAGAAAAATATTTTCGCTAAGATCGGACGGTTTCGTATGAGCGACCATAAATCAAAACACACCTGGTGGTGCATTACCAAGATTGCCGCCGCAATAATATTTTCATATCCGCTGTGCGGAGTGGCCGCGGCAGCCTGGATGTTGTATCGCGATTTCCCATCGACAATTCGCCATCCAGGGCAGTCGTTGCTTGATGCTTCTATGATGGTCATTTGGTATGGCGTCTCAGCTCCAGTGCATGGCGTGCTGCCGGAGGTTGACTCGGCTGGTCACTATCATTTTCCTGCATACCCTTTCGTCATACCCACAGCATTAGTGCTCGTATTTGTGTTGTTTCGCGGCTGGCGTTTATTTAAGGTGGACCCCGACGTGCACCGGTAGTCGCCATGTCCGTTGGATCCCGAATCAAGCGCGGACTAAAAACATCGAAACCGCTGACGATCGACGTGCGCCAAATGCATTTGTGTGGCCGCTTTTGGCAAGAGTGAGTGCCCCTTGTGGGTCGCTTTATGCCTTTCGCATCGAGCATCCGGCCGAGGCGGTGGCCGCGCGGTCGTCGGCCATGAACGACCCTTCGCTCACGCTGACGCTCGGTCATTGAAACGGTTGATTGGCACCTAACAGCGGTCGCCCGCTGGACTGTTATTCGCCAACGTTCAGGTCTATTCGTTGATGCTCCGCGCAGCGCAGTGGAGCGACAGGAGCGTTGAGACGATGCAACGAGCGCAGCAAGGCGTCCGCTCGTGTCTTCCTGCCTGCCTCAGGCTGCAGCCGACATCAGGTACATCAATAAGCGTTGTCTTACCCAGACTGCGAACGTTGCACGGCCATCTGCGTGATCACCCGGGGGAAAAGGCATACCGGTACTTTTACATGCATGTTTTGATTGCTACATACGTGGCCCGCGTAATCGACGATCTCGTCGTGCGTAGTCGGCGTGTCGGTCACCGAGTGGGTCGCCGGTTCTGTTGTACAAGCGGTCAACAGCACTGCAAATTGGAAAGCAATGGCAACGCGCTTCATGTTATAGACCCAAGATAAACATTCAACCAACCGGGCATGTGAATCAGAACAGCACAGTCACTCTTTACCAGGCTCTGGTGTCGGACCTTTAAGAGTTACGCGCGCGTTGTCACCCTGGGCGTCGCCATGTGCGAGCTCCTCGTATTTATCCTTCGATATTCCGCGCTCTGCGTAGATAAATGCCGCCACTTGCCAAATCGCTTGGTCCGACTGCGTCTTCCCGAACGAAGGCATAGCCGTCATGTTCACGCCGTGCTTGATCGTCCAAAACATCAGCTCGGGCTTATTCCGACGGCTCGCTGACAGGAGCGAGGGCGCGGCGGGCTGAATACCCTGTCCGGTGGCACTCAGTGGCCGGTCGGGCGCACCGTGGCATAGGGCACAGCTGGAGTCGTACATCCGCGCGCCTCAACGAATGTTTTCAAAGGACAGCAGGTCGCCAGGCGGCACGTCAGATCCGGCGTGCCGATGCAACGAGGCTTCGTACGTTCCATGCAGCAGCTTCGCTACGATCGGGTTGTCCTTTGAACTTGCCGAAACGTCATAAACCCCGGAATACATGAAGGCCAAACCTGCAGCGGCGAGCAAAAGGAACGACGCTGCAACGGTGGCGACAATCGTCGCAATTCTGGAACGAAGGGACAACATGATGTGTGTGCCGTGTAGCGTTTGTGAACTTCTATTCTCCGTGTCCCTGCTTACCGAACAGCGACGCGCAGATTACCGATTTGTTATCTGACCGCCGGCTACGGAGGTTCGGTGAAGGTCGATGGCCAACGTCGTGGGGCGGTGGTTATTTGTCTCGGTGCGACCCAAAGCGGTCGACCGTCTTTCCCGATTTCGGCCGCTCATGCGAAGGGACGCGTCACTTGATTGGTCCCGAGCTTAACTGCCCTTGCCGCCATATGCTCACGGTTAGACCTAAAGCGACATTTGATAAAACGAAGGCTCCCAGCACCAGTGGCCAGACAATCGGGGGTTGTTCCCAACGAGTGACGATTGCGGTAGTCGGTGATGACTTTACCAATCGGACTTGCAACTTGAGTTCCAACAACGCGTCCCGATTGTAACGGCCGTCCTTGTCTCGGATTAATCGTTCGTACTGTCGCCCACCGTATGAATACTCGACGAGAGGACTTAGATTACCGTTTGAACCTGTCTCAAACCGTAGGACACGGCCCTCGACTACCGTCGAGTCATTCTCGAATGCCTGCGATGTCAAATAGGCGTTCACTGCTCCATAGGTCCACCCCGCCGCGATGACGCATGTGACCGCGGCCTTGAGGCAGCGCGCACCTATCGAATCGCGACTTTCAGCCCACATTGTCTGCTCTCATATGCTGGCGCGAGTTGAAAAAGAGAAGTAACGGATGAATAGGACACCGTCGGTCAGCACAAGGATCAGAACCGATTCTATGTTTGGCCACTCCTGTGAGTTGGCTTTGGCCCACAAGCGCATGGTTTCCTCGAGTTTTTGTGCCCGCGCGAAATCGCCGACGATCTGCCGACCGAACGCGGCGGCTTAGCAAAGTTAAGCTGCGTGGCGCTTAAATATTGCAAAACACCACAGCAGGATCGCCACCATCAGACCCGGAAAACAAACTCTTCAGGAGCTTTGTTGATGCGCCCGACGGTCGCTCCACTACTCCCAGAAGGTGCTCACCCCATAGCGTCAGACCAAGATGGCCTGCCGCGAATTCATGATTGTCCGACTGCCATGCCGACAGCGGCGCGGACGCGTTACATGACATGCAGCGGAGCTGGGATGACTCCGGGTCCTGACACCAGGCGTCCAGGGCATCATACAAACCTTCGCTTCCGTCAGTACCAAGTTCGACAGCGGATCTGCAGGACGGACAGTTTACTGTGAAGCCCCCGTCAAAATTCATGAACAAACCGTTGTTGTTGGAGTGAACGACAAGTTCAGGTCGCCCATTCGGGCCAGTCCGCCATCCGTAACCCGTTACGCTGATGTCGATCGCTGTAACGCGGGTACGTTTGGGTTTCATTGAATCACTTGGTCGTTGGCACGAACCCGGGCCTTCCAAATCATCCAGGCATCGAAAGTCATCGCGCAATGCAAAGGCGGCCCCTGTCAGCGGAAGGTCATCACGAAGTTCGGGGAAGATGACCCCGCCAGCGACGAGTCGCTCATAGAGCCCATGTGCACCCTTAGGGGCGAGCACGCGGGAAATATCGGTATCAACCAGTGAAGTATTTCTGTTACCCATAACAGTCCTTGAAAAAATGGCATGGATCTTACGATCCTTTGCGCTTAGCATCTCATTATCGAACAATCCGAAGGGAATGCATCGGGCGTGTCATGTCCTCGCTTCGATAATGCGGCTGGCATATTCACATCGCGCGTCGCTTTCGAAGTCGGTCCGGCGAGTCATTTACCGCTACTATTCGAGCGATGCACCCTGGCTACAGCAGTTGCTGCAAGCGACTCGGCGCGGTGCTACTGGCAGATGTCGCATGAAAAGTACGAGAGTAGTGCATTGGAGCCCGTCGTCGGTCTTAGTTCATTCGCATAAGATTTTCCTGTCCTTTAAGATCGTCTCCCCACTAGCACATCCAATTGCACCACCCAGGCAAGCATGGACAGATATCGGAGAAGAGATGGAGAAAAAAGCAGCGGACGTGGGCCGGTCGTACAGTCGAAGTTCCTATATCGTCCTGGTTCTTAGTCTGGGGGCGCTCGCATGTTCGTTGGTCTGGCTTGTGGCTGCATTGGTCGCAACGCATCGGATGACGCGGGCCGAGGGCGTGGTGGTGGGTTACGAGCAAGGTGAACGTGGCTTGCGTTCCTATCAGCCCGTGATCTCGTTCACGACGGCAAGCGGCGAGAGCGAACACGTAATCGGCAGCACGTCGTCGACCAACGCGGCGTACGATGTCGGTCAACATGTGCGGGTGTTGTATGAGCCGACCGACCCGTTGCGTTCGGCCGTCATTGACGATTTTGAACAGCGCTGGTTCCCAATCGGAGTTGTTTCGTTGCTCAGTACGGTGTTTGCAGCGATCGGGGTCACGATGTACGTTACGGAGCGAAACAGGTTCAGGCAAGTGCCCTCGAAAACCGTGGCGCGACTCAGAAGCACACGCAACCGACAGAATCTTGCGATCAGCGTGACTCCAATTGCGATCGGTACGGCTTTTCTGGTTGGGGCCGCTGCTTTGGCCTTGCATGAAAAGCGGATTATTAGCAGCTATACGCGCACGAGTGGCCATGTCCTGAGCGTGCAGGAAGTGGAACAGCCATATCAGCCACGCTCGCATCTCTATTCCGCAATCGTTGCGTTCAAGACTGATACTGGGAGAGAAGTTCGCTTCGCGCAGGGGGCGTCGTCATCGCACATGGACCTACACACCGGTGATGAAGTCGGCGTGCTGTATGACAAGAAGACGCCGGACCGGGCGATGATCGACAGTTTCTGGGAGCACTGGGGCGTGCCAGCGGTCCTGTTTATTATCGGCTTGCCGTTCTTCGCGGTCGGGGTGTTCTTCGTCGGTACGGTCAAGCTGAATCGCGGCCGCACGCGGAGTCGCGCCTAGCCGCGTGACGGGCGTTGATCCAGTCTGTCTAGACGGTTCCCTACGATGGCATCCTGGAGCCCGTTACTGAGCAAAGCCGCATGCCTAAGCGAAGGCGGAAGCCCCGCTACCCGTTGTTGCCCTGTTTTGATCAAGCACTCAGACTGCGACGGTCAATGGACACCGCAGGAGGCGTCTCTTCTCCTGCGTGAATTCGATCTGATCCAGGCCGCCTTTTCCAATTCTCCACCGATGGCATTCAATGCCGACTGGAAAGGCACGTGGCGAAAAAGGCCGGCATTGATCCACAGAGTTTGCTTAACTGTTTTTTTTGACATTGACGGCGAGCCACTCAAAGAACGTTTGCGCGGATTGGCAAAAGTTAGCATCGAAAGCGATGCGCTGATTCTTTTTCAATGGGTCGTACCTGTATTCCTACTGCTGCAGTCTTTGCCGCAGGCGTGCTTGAGTGGCCGTTCTCGGCAAATTCGAACGTCCCTATCGGGTCGGCTACGGAAGTTCGGTGAAGGTCGATAGCCAACGTCGTGGGGCGGTGGTTATTTGTCTCGGTGCGACCCGTTGCCGTCATTCGGGTTACCGCGAGAGCAATGGCCGGCTTCAAGGTCCAACGGACTTTCGCTCGCGCGGTCGACTGCCACTAGCTGCAGAATCCGGCACCCGCCCGGCGATGCGGATGGAATGATGGGCTTGCCCCGTTCCGATATAACGGCTCGCCCGTATTTCTCCATGACGTGACATAAAGCACCTGGTTCCACGAGCTTCAGTTGGCGGCAGTCTGGCTCGACCGCCGCCGATCGAAAATCTGTTTGACCGGCTCCTATGTTGGGTCGGGAGCGTGTTCAATCAGTTTCAACAGATTCTGTGCGGCCGGCGATAGTCCCTTGACCCGATGCGCCAATCCCAGGCTGGCAACCAGGTTGGCGCCATCGCCACTCAGCGGGATGTAGCAAACATCGTCGGAACGGCTGCTGCGCATGCAGGCAGGAACAATCGAAATACCGAGCCCACCGGCAACGAGATTGATCGTCGACGAGATTTGCGGGGCATATTGCACCACTTTCGGATTGAAGCCACTGGCTTCGCATGCCGAAAGCACCATCTCAGGAAGCCCCGAGCGCGTGGTGCGCGAATAAAGCACAAACAGCTCGTCGCGCAGTTCTTCCAGCGAAACAGCATCGCGGCTTTCCATTCGATGGCCTTTCGGAACGACAACGACCATAGGCTCCGTCGAAAGCAGAACAAAGCGGATTTCGTCATCACTGTTGGTCGGCGGACGCACGAAAGCAATGTCGATACGTCCCTGCCGCAGCGAATCCAGAAGCGGCCCAGTGCGATTTTCCTCGAGTGAAATATCGACTCCGGGGAAAAGACTTCGGTATCGATGAAGCGTACTTGTCACTTCTCCGCGAAACGACGCGGACTCGGTAAACCCGATGTTGAGCCGGCCGGTCACGCCCTGTGCACTGAGTTGACAGCGGAGCGCCGCCATCCGCACGTGCTCCAGGATTGCGCGCACTTCTTCGAGATAAATCTTGCCGGGCTCTGTCAGGGTAACCCGCCCCGGTTGGCGGTCGAACAGCTGCACGCCCAGTTCAGCCTCGAGCGCCTTGATCTGGAACGTCAGCGGCGGCTGCGCGATACCGATGCGCTGCGCTGCTTTCGTGAAATGCAGCTCCTCTGCCACGACCACGAAATACCGGAGATGCCGTAGGTCCATACATATTATGTATTGAAAGTGCAATTTCAATATATTAGACGCCAGGGAGGTCTTTGCCTAGACTGCTCAATCATGTCCTTCGGATGGCCGACCACGCCGTAGCAACTCGACCGACACCACTCTGAATCGGTGATCCCGGTATTGGCGAGCACCTGGACCCACTCAACGAGCACATACATGAGTTTTCAATCTAAAGACGCATTGCGCCCCCTGCCCATCGCGGGACTTCCCGACAGCAAGTTTTTTTCGCTCAGCGCGCTCGAACAGCTAGGCTTCGGCACCGTTTCACGACTTCCACATTCCGTTCGTATCATTCTCGAGTCGTTGTTACGGAATCTCGACGGAACGACCGTGCACGAACACCATCTTCGCGAAGTCGCAGGGTGGCAGCCGCATGGCAAACGTACCAACGAAGTGCCATTTGTCGTTTCCCGAATCGTCGCGCCCGACTCTTCCGGCGTTCCGCTTCTGGCCGATCTCGCCGCGATGCGCGAAGCTGCTGCGGGACTTGGCATCGAGCCCGCGACCATCGAACCGCTGGTGCCGGTTGATCTGGTCGTCGACCATTCGATCTCGGTAGAACACGCAGGCTCGCCAGAAGCACTCCGCTTGAATATGGAAGTAGAGTATCGACGCAACGCCGAACGATATTCGTTCCTGAAATGGGCCGACAACGCGTTCGAATCGTTCCGTATCTTTCCGCCCGGTACCGGCATCATCCATCAAGTCAATCTTGAATGGCTTGCTCGCGGCGTCCATCAGAAGGACGGCATTACGTACTTCGACACGCTCATTGGAACCGACAGTCACACTCCGATGATCAACGGCATTGGGGTGCTTGGTTGGGGGGTGGGCGGCATCGAAGCCGAAGCGGCGATGCTCGGACAGCCCGTTTGCGTTGTTGTGCCAGATGTGATTGGCGTAGAACTGACGGGGACGCCCGCTCCCGGAATCCTGGCGACTGACATCGTACTTACCGTCGTCGAAGCGTTACGCGCAAAAAAAGTAGTCGGCAAATTCGTAGAGTTCTTCGGACCAGGCGCGGCAAGCCTTGCTGCGCCCGACCGATCGACGATTGCCAACATGGCGCCTGAATATGGCGCCACTGTCGCCTTCTTCACTGTCGACGACAACACCTTGCAGTACCTGAAATCGGTCGGCAGAACCGACGTCGAGCTGGCTTCGCTTAGGGCTTATTTCGAAGCGCAGAACATGTTCGGCATTCCCGTTCGGGGCGACATCGACTACACCGAAACGGTCAGTATCGATCTTGGCTCTGTGGTACCGAGCGTTGCAGGCCCGTCGAGACCACAAGACCGGATCCCGCTGTCGAATCTGAAGAAAACAGTCCACGCACTTTTACCTGGCGCTGCGTCTTCTCACACCGGAGACGATAAAGACACCACCGGCCTGCGGCATGGCGATATCGTGCTCGCTGCCATTACGTCCTGCACCAACACGTCCAATTCTCGTCTGATGCTCGCTGCGGCACTCCTCGCAAAACATGCGGTGCAGAAGGGACTGCGAACTGCAGCGCATGTGAAGACGTCGTTCACGCCGGGGTCGCGGGTCGTTAGCGCGTATCTCAAGTCGGCGGGACTCGAGCAATATCTGAATGCTCTCGGATTCAACGCGGTTGGCTACGGATGCGCCACGTGCATGGGCAATTCGGGGCCACTTGCGCCGCAGGTTCTCGAACAGATCAAGAACGGAAACCTGAGCGTTGCCGCAGTGCTTTCGGGCAACCGCAATTTCGAAGCGCGCATCCACCAGGCTATCAAGGCGAATTTCCTGATGAGCCCTCCATTGGTTGTTGCGTTTGCTATCGCCGGGAAAATCGGCTTCGATCCCGAAACCGAGCCGTTGGGGAAGGGTTCGCAAGGCGAGGACGTCTATCTGCGCGATATCTGGCCGAGCGCAGAGGACATGGCCGAGGTCACGCCATTTGCGCAAGACGCAGAAAATGTGCTCAATCTCTACGCGACAACCGCAGAGCAAAACCTGTGGGAATCGCTGCCGGCGCCTAAAGGCGACCTCTTCACGTGGACCGACGATTCGACATATATGCAACGTCCGCCATTTTTCGACGGCGTAACACGCGAAATCCCGCAGCCCGGGGAAATCCGCGGTGCGCGCGCGCTCGCGATCCTGGGCGATTCGGTCACGACTGATCACATCAATCCAGGCGGTGCGATCCCGCCGGAATCGGAATCGGGGAAATTCCTGATCTCGCTTGGTGTTGAGCCGCGCGACTTCAATAGCTACATTTCCCGGCGCGCCCACGACCGTGTGATGGTACGAAGCAGCTTTGCGAACGTCCGCCTTCGCAACCTGATGGTTCCGGGTGAGGAAGGAAGCGTGACGTTACACCAGCCGGACGGTGAGCGCATGAGCATCTTCGCGGCCGCGACGAAATACGCGGCTGAAAACGTCCCGATGATCGTGTTCGCGGGAAACGAATACGGCAATGGTTCAAGTCGCGATTGGGCGGCGAAGGGTCCACGTCTGTTAGGCGTTCGCGCCGTGATTGCACGCAGTTTCGAGCGTATCCATCGAAGCAACCTGGTTGGGATGGGGATTTTGCCGCTGGAATTCGAAGAAGGTGACAGCGCGCAAAGCCTCCACCTCACAGGGGACGAACTGTTCGATCTGCCCGGCGATCTGGGCGCAATCCGGGCAGGACAGATGTTTGATCTCGTGGTTCATCGAGCCAATGGCGAAACGGCAACAGTTCGCCTGCGAGCGCGCATCGATTCGGAGATCGAAGAAACCTACTTCAGGCATGGTGGAATTCTGCCGTACGTGCTGCGTGACCGGCTCGCCCGGCAGGCCCAAAGCGCTGAACTACACCTTTCCTGACTCGCTTCGCCAATCCAACAATAACTCATTACATGCTGGAGACAATATGACGCCCGCGCACAATAGCAGTATTGGCCGCGATGCACTCGAGGCAACCCATAGCGCGACTCGACCGCATATGCGATCGATCGCGGCTGGACTGGGAGGGAACCTGATTGAGTGGTACGACTTCCTGACGTACAGCATCTTCTCGATCTACTTTGCGAAGTCATTTTTCCCGAGCGACAAGCCCACTGTGCAATTGATGAACACCGCGGCAATTGCCGCCGTCGGCTATGTCGCTCGGCCGCTCGGTAGCTGGCTCGTGGGGTTGTGGGCTGACAAACACGGCCGAAAGTCAGCGCTAACGCGGTCGGTCGCTGCGATGTGTGTCGGCTCGCTGATGATTGCTCTTACGCCGGGCTATAGCGCTATCGGTGTATTCGCGCCGATCATCCTGATTGTCGCCCGGCTGCTGCAAGGTCTGAGCATGGGCGGTGAATACGGCACAAGCGCGACCTATCTGAGTGAAATTGCGCCGGCCAACCGGCGCGGTTTTTATCTGGGATTTCTACAGGTCAGCGTTGTCTCCGGACAGCTGGTCGCTCTCGCGCTCATGCTCGTCCTGCAGCACGCAATGTCGTCCGCGCAAATCGATGCGTGGGGCTGGCGGATTCCATTCTTCGTCGGCGGAGCGCTAGCTCTCTTCGCTTGGTACATGCGAAGGAACGTCGTGGAATCGGATGCTTTTCGTGCCAGCCAGCAGGAGGCTGCGCCGCCGATTTCGACGCAACTGCTGGCCCATTGGCGTCGAATTGCACTTGCGATTGGCATCACGGTCGGTGGAACGGTCGCCTTCTATACCTACACCGTGTATATGCAGAAGTACCTCGTTAACACGGTCGGACTATCGAAGGAAACATCGGCGCTCGCGTCGACCAGCGCCTTGCTGCTTTACATGTTCCTGCAGCCATTGTTCGGCTACGCATCCGATGTCTTCGGTCGACGTCCGGTGCTGATCTGCTTCGGACTTTCGACGACGCTGTTTTCCGTGCCACTGTTCAACGCGTTAAGCGTGACCCATAACCCATGGGTCGCATTCACGCTCGCGTTTGCTGGACTCGTGATGCTGAGCGGATTTACTTCGGTCCACATGTTGGCAAAGGCGGAAATGTTTCCCGTGCGCATCCGTGCGCTAGCAGTCGGATTGCCGTATGCGCTGACGACCGCCATTCTCGGTGGAACCACGGAATTTGTCGCGCTGCGGCTCAAAGCGATTGGACACGAACATTATTTTTACTGGTATGTATCCGTCTGGGCTGCGATCTCGCTGATCGTCTATGTCAAGATGCCCGAGACGCATGGAAACCGGCTGTGGACAAAACAGCCGTCGACGAAGGCAGCAGAATCGGTAAACCAATGAACATCAATCACTCTGTCATCGACGCGTTCACGCCTACGGGAAAGCTGCGCGCGTCGATCAATCTGGGAAATCCAATCCTCGCAAATCGCGATGCGGTGACAGGCGAAGTCACCGGCGTATCAGTCGATCTTGCGCGTGCGTTTGCGGAAAGGCTGTCGGTAAAGCTGGAACTGGTAGTCCACGATGCGGCCGGCAAATCCGTGGAGACGGTCAATGACGACCGTGCCGACATCGGCTTTTTTGCGCTTGATCCGGTACGTGGACAGGCAATCGCCTTCACTGCGGCCTACTTGCTGATCGAGGGCTTCTATCTCGTTCGCGAGACGTCGCCGATTGTGAGTAACAAAGACGTGGACAGACCCGGCATTCGCGTAGCAGTTGGCAAAGGTAGTGCTTATGACCTGTTCCTGTCGCGAGCGTTGAAGTCCGCGGAGATCGTCCGTGCTCCAACCTCGCCGGCGGTCGTTCAAACCTTCATTGAGCAGAATCTCGACGTTGCGGCCGGAGTCAGGCAGCAACTCGAGGCTGATGCCAGTGTCACGCCCGGGTTACGGCTGCTTGACGAGCGTTTCATGGTCATCCAGCAAGCGATGGGTACACCAAAGACGCGCGGCGCCGAAGCGGCGAAAGTGCTGTGGGACTTTGTCGAGGAAATGAAACGGTCCGGTTTCGTTGCTGCCGCCCTGAGCCGGCACGGAATAGTCGGCGCGCAGGTCGCACCGGCGTATCGAGCACCGTTTTCATAAGCATCTCCTTGAACGCCGTGGGTGGCCACAGCGTCAGGGCCGACCGGGTGCCGGAGTCGAGTCTGGAAGAATGTAGGTGCTCCTGATCAGGCAGGCAGATCGAGACGCTACATTTGTGTATATAACTTCGGACGACACCCTGCTATTCTGTCCCAATTGCACGCTGCCCTATCCGCAGGCGGCGAATTTCCTGATCGAGCGTCGTCATGAGATCGTCAGGCCTCAGGGTGCGCAAGTTCAGCTCGGCGGCTCAGGAACGCGCGTTCCGGTGGGACTACGCGCGGCGCTTCTCCGGACAGCGCAGACTCGCTATCGCAATCTTCACCGCGTTGTGGATCCTATTTTCCATCCGCGACTTCCCCCGGTTAAACGTACTCGATCCCGCCCATCTGCATCACAACGAGCTCATTCTGCTGCGAGTCGCCGCGGCGATCGGCATGGCGATTCCCGTGCTGTTCTGGACCCCGCGCGCACTCGATGAGCGTTGGGCCGTCGGGCTGCTCAGTGTCTGGACGATCAGTTGCTGGTTCGCCACGCTGAGAATGCTGCAGTTCTATCCGGGCGACCTTGGCTGGCGGGAAGTCTATCCGGTGCTGCTGTTTTCCCTTTTCCTGATATTCATGGCCTTTCGGCTTCGGGTCATCACGGCGGCCTGGCTAATGGGGATATGCGTCTGCAGCTATCTGGTCATGCTTTATTTCAAACCCGTCGGCGGGAGTGTCGAACTGCGCATGGAGTCGGTGGCTGCACACGCCACGATGGTGCCGTTGATGGCTGTCGTCGGTGTGCTGCTCAGCATCCCGCTGGAACATGCCGCGAGGCGCGAATTCATGTACCGGCGCACCTTGCGCGCGGCCAAGGCGCGCGTCGAAGCGGCCTCGCGCGCGGTCAACGAGCAGAACAGACGCATGCAAGAGCTCGTCAAGGAGAAAGAGCGATTCTTTTCGTCGGCGTATCACGACATCCAGCAGCCTCTCGCCGCAATCAATCTTTTCATCCGAAGCGCCCGGACGAGGATGAGGGACGGATACGCCGTGGATCGCGAGCTCGATGTCATCGAGGAGACCGCATCCGACATCCTCGAAATGTTCAAGGACATTCAGGACTACAGTGAACTGGGCTCATATGTTCCCCATGTCGTACCGGTCGATACCCACGGTCTATTGACCGAGGTCTTCGAGCAATATAGGGAGACGGCGCGATTGCGCGGCATCGATCTAAGAATCGCCGGGCGGCGAAGGTACCCGCCGTCCATCGAAACCGATCGATCGCTCTTCAAGCGGTCCGTATCGAATCTCGTATCGAACGCGATCAAGAACACCTCATCGGGTGGCGTTGTGCTTGGCTGGGTGCAACTGAATGAACGGCTGCGCGTCGATGTATGGGATACCGGCATCGGCATTGCGCCCGCCCATCGGGACGCGATCTTCTCCGAGTACTATCAGATCAACAATCCGGGGCGCGACCGTTCGAAAGGGCTGGGACTGGGGCTGTCGATTGTGCAGCGTGCGATCCATATCCTGCCGGGACACGGCATGAGTCTCGCCTCCGTGGAAGGGCGCGGATCGCGCTTTTCCCTTTACGCGACGGTTTCGACATCAACCCCGAGCGTCGGCGCTCATGTTCAGGGTGGCGACGTCTACACACCCGATCTCACTGGCACGTTCATGCTCCTATGCGACGATGACCCTACTGTCCTCGAAGGGTTGAGGCGTCTTTTCTCAAGCGCGGGCGCGCTCGTGTACGCCGCAGAGTCGATGGATGGATTCGAGGCCATCCTTGCCGATGACAGTCGCATTCCCGATCTCATCGTCGCCGATATTCGTCTGCGCGACGGAGCTACCGGCAAGGAGGTTGCCAATCGGATCAGGCGTCATTTCGCGTGGGCGGGCGTTATCCCCGTCGCATTTATCACCGGTGAGCTGCTGTCCGATCGGGTCCTTCGCGACTTCCCCGAACCGTTCGTGCTATTGCGTAAGTCATCCCCCCCTAAAGACCTGCTGGCGGACGTCAGCCGGTACATGAGCGCTCAGCGGAAGATGAAGCTCGATCTCGCGAAGGTTCAGTAACTGCAAGCGTCCCGCGCGCGGTGGTCCTGCTGGTACGCGTGTTACGCTTGATTCGTCTAATGATAGGCGAAAACCGCCACTTTTCGGGCGACACCATATAGATCCACCGCCACTGTGTACTATCTGATCTGAAGACATCGGACGATCACGACCGGTTTAGCCATCCTCCGATGCGCAATCGCAGCTCGGCGCGAAGACAGTTCCAGGAGACGATGGAGTGCGCGTACTGATCGTCGACGACCATGAACTGTTCAGAGCCGGATTGGCGCTTCTACTCACGGAGCTCTTTCCGAACATCGAGTTGCTGCACGCGAGCACATTGTCCCAAGGCGTGGGTCATGCGCTTGGCGAGCTACTGAATATCGTTTTTCTCGATCTCGACCTGCCCGACGGCAACGGTTTCAATGCGCTTGCCGAATTGAAAGCGTCGCGACCGTCGTTACCGGTAATCGTGATATCGGCCGACGAGCGAGTGGAAACGATCAGTCGATGCATCCAGCTTCGCGCCATGGGATACGTGCCCAAATCGTCGCCGCCTGAAGCGCTTCGTGCGGCGGTAAGCGCGGTGCTTGCCGGCGGCGTGTTCCTGCCAGCCGCCAGCATTGCCAGCCTCAGTCGTGATATGAACACTGACAAGGCTGCCGAAAATGGACCTGAGGATGCGCAGCCGCGAGTTAAATCCGAAACGAACTATGCATCCGAACTGGGACTCACACCGCGAGAGTTCGAAACCTTGGCGTGGCTGGTGCGCGGACTTCCGTCCAAGACGATTGCCCTGAGAATGGGGCTCGAAGACATTACGGTACGGAAATACATCAGTCATCTGCTTGCGCATTTCAATCTGCGGCGCCGTACCGAACTCATCGTCATGCTGGCGGATAGAGGGATCAAGCTCGGCGTCCCGCCGGTCACGGATCCGGGGCTTGACCGAAGCTTGCCGGCTGCCGGCGGACAATCAACCGACTGACTTCGGTCAGCGTGCTTTCCATCGATCGCGACCCGGCATGTCACCGGGATCGGCCGATCACAGTACCTACATCTTTCGCCGACCTTTGCTGTCCACCGCCTACACATGTGCGTTGCGACGGCCCTTCGCCTGATCAAGAATAAATATGACAGCAACGCCGAGGGGCATTCGTCGAATGCACCCGGAGCGGTTGCTCGTCGTGATGAGCTGAACCGGCCCTGACTCGTGCGCGACGCGAATAACGAATCGCACGAATGGAAAACTCAACGTAGATGAAGGAACCAACGTGAAATCTCCACTGATAGTCGCATCCGCTGTCGTGCTGCTTGTCATGGCCGGCGCTGCGCATTCGCAAGGCACACCGCAAGCGTCTCAACCCGCGCCCCAGGAAAACGCCGCGACACAAGCATCCGACCCGACTGCCGGGATGGAAGCATACGGCGGTACGCCCGACACGCGGGTACAAGCTGGTGCAAAAAATGCCAGACCGTGCCGGATGGACCCACAATGCAACGTTTTTTTCGGCGGGAGCTAACCAAGGTCCGAGGGCTCGAGAGCCATGCAACCCGTTGATGATGAAAAGGTGAAGAAATGAAAGTACAACCCTCGGCCGCAACCGTCGTGCTGTTCCTGCTCACCGCGGCCGGCGCGGCCGACGCTCAGGAGATGCAACCGTCAGACGTCACTGGCCAGTCATCCAGTCAGCAGCCAATCCCTTCCTCACAGCAGGCGATGCCGATGGGTGGCGGCAGTACATGGGACTCTGGAGCCCAACCGGGCGGACGAAACGGTTACGGCAAAACCCGAGACGGTCAACCGTGCGTAGTGGGCCTCTCCTGCGATATTTATCAGGGTAGTTAGCTGGGTGGCGATGCCGCGATAAGGCAGCTCGCAAATGGAAGCGACGGACACGATCGATAGAACAGTTGCCGAATGGGGGTCGAAAGCGGCATGGCACTGACCGGGGAAGCAGCCGGCCGACTGCGCGACAACGCCACGGGCAAGCGATCCACCACATAGGTGGCGTAAAACCTGGCCTGCTTCAATTTCAGTTATGGCCGGTTCCGAGTGGACCGGCCGTTGGAATGATGGCTTCGTGTGTTGCGCGAACGGCAACTATTGGCCGACCTTACGCGTTCGGCCCATTCACCGTGAGCCGCCGTTCAAAAGCTTGCACCCCAGGCCAGCGGCGGCTTAGTAGCGTCATTTCCCGGCGGTTGCAACCGGCGCCTTCGAGACACTCGACAGGGATGCGCCAATCGTCAACAATCAAAGCTTCGGTGCAGCCCGGATTGGTTCGTCACCACCGTTTGTTCGTTCATGCTACGATTCCCGATGCCTGACTGACGTAGAGAAATCGGGCTTTGACTCACCCCGTGGTTAACTGCAAAAGACTTCGCTCGAACAATGTACGCAGCTGCCTGGCCTCCCTCGAAAACGCACTGAAAGCCTGTGTCGATGCAGTGATTGCATCCACTTTGGCATTCGTCCCGGACCTGTCGTGATAGGCAGTCCGGTGATGTTGCTCGAATCGACTTTTTGTATCCAGATTCGTGCGACTGCGTTTTCATGAGACCACAACATGCGTATTCTCAATACGATGGCGGCTCGCGCCATCCCGCTCGTTCCCCGTTCGCTAATCCGTAAAATCTCCCGCCGCTATATCGCTGGTGAAACGCTCTGCGATGCGCGCACGCGCATCCGCGCGCTCCACGCAGCAGGCTTCCGTACAACCGTCGATGTGCTGGGCGAGACTGCTTCGTCGTCCGAGCAGGCGGATTCGATGGCTCGCGACTATCTCCATCTCGTCGAGGCGCTAGGTGCAGAAAATCAACCTACCGAGCTATCGATAAAAATGACCGCCCTCGGATTGCATCTCGACGAAGACGCGTGCATGGCACGCGTCTCTATGGTTTTGCGAGCGGCAGCATCGCACGGAATCGGCGCGTGCATCGACATGGAAGACATCAGTTGCACTCAGAAAACGCTCGACGCGTTCCAGGAGTTCGAAGCCGACGGTTATCCAGTCGGGATCGCGCTGCAAGCCTATTTGACTCGCACGAATGACGACATCGTTCCCCTGCAGGCGCGCAAGAGCCGCATGCGAATTTGCAAGGGCATTTATGCAGAGTCAACCGAGCATCTCGTCGACGGTGCGTCGAGGGATCGGGCCGCGATCAATGCGCACTTCGTTCGGCACGTATCGAGCGCGATACGTGCGGGATCGTTTGTGGGCATCGCAACGCACGACGCACAGTTGATCGATGCGTTGACCAGTTGGCTGCAACGCGAGCGAGTTGACCGCTCGCAATTCGAGTTTCAGATGTTGCTAGGCGTGTGCGAACCGCAGCGTGACGCCTTGCTTGCGCAAGGATTTCACGTCCGCGTTTATGTGCCATATGGTCATGACTGGTATGGCTATAGCACGCGGCGAATTAAGGAGAATCCGCGAATTGCCGGATATATCCTGGCTGCGATGATACGTAGCGCCCGGGCTCGCTAGCACTTACAGCAGGACCGGCGTCGGCCAGTACCTGCCACTGGCCGACCTTTCTATCGCCACGTTCAACTGTCCCATAGGCTTTCAAAATCGGGCGTTACAGATCCGTACATCGTGGACATAACCTGGGTCACTGGGTATTGGTACTGCCTGCCTGTGAGGGCACATCGCCAAGCCACCGCATGAATTCGCCTACGTGCTGCGCCCAGAGGTCGGGACGCGTCATGGTGAAATGTCCCGGCGACGATGACGTGCCCTTCTGCACCGCGTACCTGCCTTGCTGAAGCGTCGGAACAAGTTTCTCGAGGACTTGTAGCGTGTCGGGATTGAACTCGTCGTCGGAAAAATTCAGGGCGAAGAGTTTGGCCTTGATCCTGGAAAGCGCTGGCTCGGGATCGTAGCTGAATGACGACTTGAGTGAATACAGGATGTCGTTCGGATCGACGTGTTCGGACTGAAAGCGGGTGGTCGCGAGGAACTTGTCCGCCGCCGCGCCGTCAGGGATTTCCTGCTGCAGCGCGGGCGCGCTGTCGATCATCATCCGCAGTACCCTGAAACCGTCGATCCAGCCGCGCGGCGTTTGCGTGTAGTCCCCGTTCTTCCAGTCAGGATCGGAGCGGATCGCGTCGATCACCATACGCCGCCAGAGCAAATTGCGGCCCGAGACTGTAATCGGCAGCGAGACCACCGGCATCGCGCCGTCCATCATGTCGGGATACGTCTCGGCCCATTGCCATGCGTTCATGCCACCCATCGACATACCCAGAATCGCATGCAGATGGCCGATGCCCAATGTTTCGGTCACCAGCTTGTGCTGGAGATCGACGATATCGCCGTAATCATAGTTCGGAAACTTCGCCTTCAGTCCGTCGCTAGGTTTGCTCGACTGGCCGTGGCCTACGTTGTCGGGAAAGATCAGATAGTAGCGGTTCGCGTCGAGCGGACGGCCCGGGTCGAACAGCGCCTTCGTGTAGGTGGGACTCAGCAGCGTGCGGCTGTCCGCACCCGTCCAGTGCAAGACCAGGACGGCGTTGTCGACGGCCCCCTGCGCATTGCGATGCGGCGTGCCGAGCGTTGCGTAGTGAAGCCTCAACCGGGCCAGCGTCTCGCCGTCCCGGAATGTGTAATTGTCGAACCAGACATCGGCCTGAACAGCCGCCGGATTCACGCGCTGGTCCCAAGGCGCAGCTGCATTGGCGGATGCGGCGGACGGTGCATTGGATTGGGCCGATGCGATACCCGCGAACATGGGGCCGAACGCCAGCAAGCCAAACAGCGCGCTGGCTGCGGCACGGGTAAAACGAGACTTCATGATGATTTCCTTGCTTGGGTGGGAAGGCGTGTGCGCCTCGATTCGGCTCATGCCATTACAGCAGCATGCTTATCTGGCGTTAGACAGGCCTGGACGGCGACGCAGCAGGTCGAACGCCATGATGTGGCTCGCCCCCGAAATTCCGACGCCGTAGAACGGGATCAAGGCCATCGGCAGCGTTTGGATGCCGGACATGCGGGGATCGTTAAGCAGGAAGTAGGTCAACCCGGTACCAACTGCCACGACGAAATCGGCAAACCCGAACAGGTGGAACACCAGATACCGGTTGCGCGTTTTCGGCAGCAGCGTGACGCCGAGGGCCAGCAATCCTGCGATGAGGTCGCCCCATCCCGCGTTCCGCACGAAGGCCTCCGGCAGGAGGTCATGCGCGCCGTACCAGAAGAACACCAGCGCGGCCGCGATGCGCCAGATGTGGAATGCTGTCAGCGTCCGCAACCCGACGGTCTCGATGTATGCGCGAAACCTTCTGGACAGTGCGTATACGACGACCGGCGCCGCGATTCCCAAAGCGATGAGGCCCGCGAGCGACAGCGGGTAGACGGCACGGTAGACACCCGCTTCGGCAGCGGCGGCAACAGCCAGTCCCCAGACGATCAGCACCCCCAGCAAAACGCGCGGCCCGCTGCTTTTTCCGATTTCAACTACCTGATTCATCGCCAATACCCATTAGTTAAACTAAATTGTTGATCCGCTTCCAGCACCTTCTGGAGGCGATGCCGGAGCGTTACAGTTCGCCCTTTCTACCGTCTTCGGATAGCTTCAGAAGCGGCGTGGACCTGAACAGGTTTTCCGGTTGCATACGCTCCCAGAGGCTTCCCTTACCTTGCTGCCGGCCGCGCTCGTCTTCACGCCGGAGCCACTGTTCGACGGTCCGGATGCGGTTCGGATGGATTTCATCGAGCAGCGCGTAGTCACGCTGGATCACGCCGTGTTTCCAGATGTTCCAGAACCCGGTGAAATTGTCTCGGAAGCTCATCGTGCTCTTGTCGTTCGGATCCGCGTTGTATCCGGCAGGCAGGCTCGCGGCCATCTTGAGTGGGCCGTTCCAGTACGTGTCCAGATCCGTGTCGATATAGCGCGCCGGATGCCCGGTCACCTGCTCGAACGCCTCGGCCAGTTTGTGGTACTCGACCTGCTCGATCGCAACTTCGAGATCCATGCCGTTCGAGCGCTCGGGATGGTCGAACAGCCAGCGTGCGTAGTAGCCGCAATCGTCCAATGCGACGTGGGGCACAGAGCCGTTGCCGAGTGGCACGCGCCAGGTTAGCACGCCGTCCTCCACCATCGGCATCATTGGCGTCATGGCCGAAATCGCCATCTCCATGTACGGCCCTGTGGTGAATACGGCCGCGCCCATGCGGTCCCGGTTCGTCTGGTTCTGGAACAGGATCCATTCGCCTACGCGGCCTTTGCCGTCATAGTGGCCGGCGCGGAAGCGGGAGTCGTAGCCGGCTTTCTTGAGTGCGTAGTCGAGGTTGCCGTACACGAAGAACTTGATGCCTTCTTCCAGCGCGATTTCGTAGCAACGAATCGCCCAATAGATCTCCGTTTTCTCGCCGGTGTTGAATCCGTCGAGATTGATGTATGCCCCATCACAACCACGGAAGCCTTCCCGAAGGACGGCTTCGTCGGCGAATGTGCCTTTCAGGATTGATACGTTGCCGAGTGCGAGCAACGCCTTGGCCCGCCGGGAATCTGGGTCCCGGCTCAAAGCCCGGACAGAATATTTGCCATCGGCGACGAGTGCGCTGATGACGGGCAGGCCTTGGGCGCCAGTGCCGCCGACGACGAAAATCCGGGACGCGGCGTGAGAAGTCATGGTTGTTTCCTCAAGTTGAGTTGAACGGGCATCCGGACCAGCAGCGTCCATCACTGGGCAGGCCACTAACTCTTATAATAAGAGTTAGTGGCCTGCCCGGCAAGTATTTTCCAGTTCCCGGAACAAGGACGAGCCCGTGGCGCCTCGTGGAATGGTTCTGCGTGGCCATCGCCACTCTTATAATGAGATTTACCCGGCGACAATCGTCGGACTATCAGGGACACAGCACATGCGTTCGAAGGGTTTTGACGGAATGGTCTGCTCGATCGCCGGAGCCATGGCGGCGATCGGTGACCGGTGGGGTTTGCTGATCCTGCGCGATCTCGTCCTCGGCCTCAGCCGATATGATGAGTTTCGCCAGTCGTCGGGCATCACCAACGCGACGCTCAGCGATCGACTCAAGCATCTGGAGGCCAATGGCCTCGTCGAGCGCAGACGCTATCAGGTAAATCCGGATCGATTTGAATATCGGTTGACCCGGAAGGGCTGGCAGATCGCTCCAGTGATGCCGGTGCTCGCCGAGATAGGGGACAACCTGGGCGTTTCCGGAGCGTCGGCGCCGCCGATGAAGTTCGTGAATCGGAATACCGGGGCTGAGGTGCGGTGGAGCTTTATCGATCAAGAGACAGGTGAGCAGCTCAGCGCCGCAGACGTGGCTATCACGGAAGGGCCCGGCGCAGACGATCTGCTCCGCTGGCGCTTGTCGCAAGGTGAGCACCGCCACCAGAAAGCATGAGGACAACCAGATCTCTCGCGATACACGCAGCTCCTATCGACGGCCCTTCGCCTGAGTGCATGAAGCTCCGAGCGGAGAGACTAGCCGGCTCAAAGGCAGTTACGCCCTCGGGACCGGCCGTTACGACTGCGCGGGTCCGAATGGCGGCTCAGGGTCGACCAGGGAAGATTTTTTACTATGTGAGCCCAAGGATCTTTGCCGGAATAGTAATCGCCCATATGCCATCCCGTTGACATTGCCTCTTCCGCGTCACGTGGTAGTTTTGTTACTGAAATCCACCGAATCTTGCCGTGTTTCGATCGGATAGAACTATCCGTGTAAAGGGACAACCACGCGGGAATGGCTCCTCATCAGAGCCATTCCCGCGCAATGTATTTGATTCCTCGTTACTTGCCCGAATTCTCTGCTGCTTGCTCAATCAGCTTTGCCACTTCCTTCGGGTGAGAGATGTACGCCACATGGCTCGAATTAAGCTCGATGGTCTTGCTACCGGCACGCTTCGTCATGAACCGTTCGAGGTCGGGATTGATGGCCCGGTCAGCGGTTGCGACAACTGCCCAGCTCGGCTTGGTTTTCCAGGCGGGCGTCGAGATGGGCGCTCCAAAGGACGCTGCTGCCGGCATAACCTGGGACACCGACATGAATTGTGCTTCAGCAGCCGGAACGTCTGCCGCAAAATCGGCGTGGAAGCTTGCCGGGTCCAGATATAGATAGCCATCAGCGGTCGCCTTGATTGCCTTGGAGGCTCCGGGCATTTTCCTGGCCAGATCCATTGCGCTTTCGCCCGCATCAGGCTGGAATGCGGCGACATAAACCAGTCCCGCAACCTTTGCATCGCTACCTGCTTCTGTGATCACAGCGCCACCGTAGCTGTGGCCAACAAGGATGCTCGGGCCGTCTTGTGCGTCAACGACTCGGCTTGTTGCCTTGACGTCGTCGGCGAAGGACGTTTCCGGTTCCTGAACGACGGTGACGTTGTAGCCATCGCGCGTCAGGATCTTTGCGACCGCTTGCCAACCTGATCCATCCGCAAAGTAGCCATGAACGAGGACGACATTTCTGACCGGCGCTGCCATAGCAGCAGTTGACCCAAACACCGCGGCCGAAAGAGTGAGCGCGTTGGCAATACGGTTGAGGCGGGACTTCATTTTCATTTTTTTTACTCTAGTTAATCAGGTTGGGTGAGGCTTGGGTTGCGATGCACTTATTCGCTGGTCGTCCCCGGCGCTTCAAGGCTCTCAATGGCGTGTCGTACGCCGGCCCCGTATGCCGGGTCAGCCTTGCTGCAATTCTCGACATGCAGGTCTTTGATTGCCTGGGAAACGCCGTGCATCGCACGCGCCGTGTTCTCGAACAGAACCTGACGCTGCGCCTCCGACATCAGCCGAAACAGGTCACCCGGCTGCGAGAAATAATCGTCGTCGACACGGTGATTCCAATGGTCAGCCGCGCCCTCGATAGAAAGAGGAGGTTCGCTGAAGTCGGGCTGATCGACCCAGGCGCCCTTTGTGTTGGGGTTATAAGACGTTGTCCCGCCGTGATTCCCGTCGACGCGCATGACGCCGTCGCGGTGATAGCTGTTGTAGTGGCTGGCACCACGCGGCGCGTTGACAGGAATCTGGTGATGGTTGACGGAAAGACGGTATCGCTGTGCGTCACCGTAGGAAAACAGGCGGCCCTGCAGCATCTTGTCCGGTGAGAAGCTGATGCCGGGGACAACGTTTGCCGGATTGAAAGCCACCTGCTCGACGTCGGCAAACCAGTTCTCCGCATTGCGGTTGAGTTCGAAGTAGCCCACCTCGATCAGCGGATAGTCTTTCTTTGACCAGACCTTGGTCAGGTCGAACGGGTTCACCTTGTATGTCGAGGCTTCCTTCTCGGGCATGATCTGGAAATACAGGGTCCAGCGTGGAAACGCCCCCTTCTCGATGGACTCGTACAGGTCGCGGTGATGGGTTTCGCGGTCGGAGCCAACCAGCTCTACCGCCTCCGCGTCGCTCATGTTCTCGATGCCTTGCTGCGTGCGCATATGAAACTTCACCCAGAAGCGCTCGCCGGCAGCGTTGATGAGACTGAAAGTGTGGCTGCCGAATCCGTGCATGTTTCTGAACGTGCGAGGAATGCCGCGGTCACTCATCACGATGGTGACCTGATGAAGCGCCTCCGGCAATTGCGTCCAGAAATCCCAGTTGCTCTCCGCGCTGCGGAGTCCCGTCCTCGGATCGCGCTTGATTGCGTGGTTGAGGTCCGGAAATTTCAGCGGGTCTCGCAAAAAGAAAACGGGCGTGTTGTTCCCCACGAGATCCCAGTTACCTTCTTCGGTATAAAACTTGAGCGCGAAACCGCGGATGTCCCGCTCCGCATCCGCAGCGCCCCGCTCCCCCGCAACCGTGGAGAACCGGGCAAACATCTCGGTCGATTTTCCGATGTCGGAAAAAATTTTTGCGCGAGTGTACTGAGTTACATCGTGTGTGACCGTGAACGTGCCAAATGCGCCCGAGCCCTTGGCATGCATACGACGCTCCGGAATCACCTCGCGGTCAAAGTGGGCTAGTTTCTCGAGAAACCATACATCCTGAAGTAGCGCCGGCCCCCGTGGTCCAGCCGTTTGCGTGTTCTGATTGTCAGGTACAGGGGCTCCAAACGCGGTCGTCAGTTTGCTCATTGCATTCTCCGTGGGGTATCGGTAAGGCTTGAGAGCGCAGCACAGCGCGCGCGAAAAACGGAAGCCGGCGCGTGGTTCGACCACATGCGCGCCGGGCTACTCCGTTGCGTGATGCCTACTCGGCCGCCGCCAGAATCGCCTCGCTCACTTTCTGCGGGTGAGAGAGCATGACAAGGTGACTGGAAACCACGGACACCTTCTGCGATTTCGCCCTGTTGGCCATTTTGTGTTGCAACGAAGGTTGAATCGCACCGTCCTGTTCGGCGACTACGTACCAGGACGGTTTCGATTTCCATGAGGGCTTGGATACAGTGTCCCCAAGCGCTTTCGCGGCCGTCGGGCCCTGGGTCACGAAGACCAGCAACCGCTCATCTTCCGTCAAGTCCTGACCGAAGCTCTCATCAATGCCGGTTCGCGTGAGCTTGAGGAAGCCTTGTGAATCGGGCCGGATCTCTGCACCGAGTGGTGCCGGGTCCGCACCGGCCCCGAGCGAGCCTGCTGACTCGCCTTCGTCCGGCGCGAAAGCCGCAACAAACACCAGGCTTTGCACGTGGCTATCATTGCCTGTAGCAGTCGCGACGACGCCACCGTAGGAGTGGCCGACCAGCACCACCGGCCCCTCAATCAAAGCGAGCGCCCGATTGACTGCAGCGGCGTCGTCCTCGAGCGAGGTCAACGGCAATTGCACGGCGACGCTGGATAATCCGGCCGCCTGCAGTAGCGGAATGACTTTGGACCAGCACGCGGCGTTGGCCCATGCTCCATGGACGAGTACGGCGGTAACAGATTGACTCATGGTCGTTTCCTTAATGAATGCTGTTGAACATGCAGTTGAGAGAAGACGCGAGATACAAGCGGAAAAACGGGGGTATTTCTGAAGCAAACAACCAGGCAAGTATTGATGCCCTTGAGCGATTGGCCCAACCTGCCATTGAAATGTGAAATCCGGGACCTCGACGCATGCATATTCATCGTTTCTTCTCCAAACGCTGAAAGAACATCAAGGCATTGAACGGATGGTGATTCGGGCGCACAACACGCGCATGTCAAGCCATTGCTAGTGCGCACTTTGCTTGCTTCGCTTTTTCGGATCTGCGGCCGGACGATTGCAGCGCAGAGCTCGTCAGGCTGAGAGGACGCGCGGAGCACATTCTCCCGATATGTGCGATCCGCGTTAATGCTGTGTTCGATGTGTTCAAGCGCGAATGGCGGTCGGCGCTGTGTATCGCGTGTGCTGATATTTGTGCAACTGGTCTTGCGCTGGTCGAGACCTACCTTGAATCGCAACGTGCTCGAAGTGTAACGGAGCGCGCACGCTGTGCGATGCCTGTGCCGCTTGACTACATTCTTTATTCCGTTTCAAGAAAGTTTCGGGTCAGTCGCGCGGAAATTTGACATCGGCTATCATCACAATGCGTTGAGCGGCTGCACAACAAGACGATCGGTGCATCCCTGCCACGGGGATGATTCTTCTGACGGACACGCATGACCGGTACGACGATGAACAGAGCCCCCGTTCTAATTTCCACTGAGCGCGTGGCGCCTAACGCCAGACTAGCCTTCTGGCAAACCAACGTCGCAAATCTTTTGACTCATCTGGAATGTTCGAGCGCTGTCGATGAAGGCTTTTCCGGATCGATTACCGCTCATCTTTCGAGTCCAATCAACCTGATCGAAATCGTAGCGGCATCGCATACGATAGCTCGGATCAAGCCGAAAATCTCACAGATCGGAGAAGAGCAGGTATTCGTCTGCATACAGGTGACAGGAGAGGCCATTGTCGAACAGGACAACCGGCGCAATGTTCTTCGTCAAGGCGATATCACTTTTCTGGATACATCGAAGACGTTCCGCGCCGAGTTTCCCGAGGCAACATCCCAATTAGTTCTGCAGATTCCACGAACGCTCGTGCGCAAGCAGGTTGGCGCCATCGAACACCTCACGGCGACCATCGTCACGACAGATAATCCGCTGAGCAATATGACAAGGGATTTTGTCAACTCGCTGGCCCAGAACTTCGAGAGCTTCAGTGCGGATATCGCGCAACGCTTAACCGCACAGGCGATAGACATGGCCATGATGGCATTCATGTCGCGACCGGAGGACAAATCTACAGCAGCGCCGACGAACACGGTGACGAGAGCTATGCTCGCCTATCGTGGTCGCGCTTTTATCGAAACGAATTTGCGAAATCATTCGTTGGCGCCCGCCGACGTTGCTGAGCATCTGGGAATCTCGAAGCGCTACCTGAGTTCGGTATTCGCCAGTGACGGCCAGTCGGTGGAACGGTACATCTGGGAGCGAAGACTGGCCAGGTGTGCTCGCGATCTCGAAGACCCGGGACAGGTAAATCGCGCCATTGGCGATATAGCCTCCTCATGGGGTTTCAATAATCTCACGCATTTCAGTCAATCATTCAAAATGGCCTTCGGCAAAACGCCTCGTGAGTTTCGGAAGGGTTGATAGCGACGTTTTTCCTTCATCTTGGATGCGAGCAGCCCGACAAGCAATCGGCCAAGACTAGCCTTACTCACCCAACTCAGCCAGCTTGCGCCTCGAGCAGCCGCATCCGACGGTCTGCATCCCCTATTTGCGTCCAGGCTTGAGGTTCTGCAGTGCGAGGGCTCGTTGCGTTTCGCGCGACGAAGGTACATCGGCGTGCCTACATCTCTTCCCGGTGCGCCAAATCGTCATTCTCGGACCTGTCGATAGGCAGCGCGAAAGCTTCTACGCGTTGCATACGGGTCTTATTGATCAAAAGCCGAGTGACATCCGGGCGAGAGTAGTGGCCGGCAGGATCGGCGGCGTTCTTGGCCATGACAATGGTGGCAAGATCAATGTCCGCGTACAGGATACCTTCACTGTCCTCTGGCAGCTTCGGAACTAGCGCGCTTCCGTCAGGCCCGTAGATGACAGCATGACCACCACCAACGTGGTTCAACTCACGCTTTTCGGGTGTATCGCACAACTCGTCAATCATCGCTTTGGACACGACCGCGCAAGGTGCCAGCACAAAGCACGACCCCTCCACCGCATAGATTCTGCTTGCGGCATTGTTGACTTCGCTTCCGAGCGCCGGGGCAAATGGCTCATAGTTAGAAAAGCTTGGCCACGCTGCGACGTGCACCTGCTCATTCTGCGCATACATTGCGTATTTCGACAGTGGTTGCAAATGCTCCCAGCAGCACAACGCGCCGATCCTTCCCAGCCCCTCAACCTGATGCACTGCCAGATCCGAACCATCGCCCTCGCCGAACACGGCGCGCTCGACGTGAGTGGGGCGCAGCTTGCGGCGGGCAGCGATGGTCCTGCCGTCGGCGCCGATAATCCACTGCCCCATATAAAGGCTACTGCCGCTTCGCTCAGAAACGCCGACGACCGCGGTGATCCCGGCCTGCCGGACAGCGGTGCTGAGCCGCAATGCCTCCGGGCTGTCGTAGTCCAGCGAGTTGTCGAAGTACCGCTGTACGAAGCCCCGACTTACCTGCCACGCATGCGCGCCCATCCAGATATGCCATGGATAGCCAGGCAACCAGGTTTCCGGGAAGGAGATCAGCCTGGCGCCGTTGCCGGCGGCCTCGTTGATCAGCTCAATGGTCTTGTCGATGCCGGCGTCAAGATCGAGCCAGACTGGAGCAGCCTGAACAACAGCGACTTTATATTTCGGATGAACGAGAGGCATGGCAATCCATTCCTGGTTGGCGAAGCGGAACCGACTTCAATTAATTCGTGGGAGAAACGCGCCTGAACCGCGCGCCATGCTTTATTTACCCGGCTCAGCTAGCTTGGGCTCAGAGCAGGCACACCCGATGGCCTGCATCCCGTATTTGCGTCCAGGCTTGAGGTTCTGCAGTGAGAGGGCGTGCCGGCGCACTTCTTTCGCGGCCAGCGGACCACCGTGTCCCATGTGAAAGCGTTGCATGCCGGCCTCCACCATACCCATCAATTCACCACTGACAGCCTGCGGGTCATCCTCGAACGGCGGGCGCATGGCGTGCCCCTTACGTATCAATCCGCCTAGAAAGACACCCGAGGCGATGAGGTCGCCGACTAACGCATCTCCGCCGCCCAGTTCAACTGACACGGAGCCGGCTGTGTGGCCTGGCGTGTGCCTAGCCACGCCTTCGATTCCGTAACCGCTTAGATCGATGGTGGCGCCGTCCTGAAGCAGGATGTCCGGTGTGAACGGCAAGTATGGCTCGCCGGGCAGGCCGGAGCGTAAAAAGAGCGGCCCCCACCAATGCGTAACGCAATACGTCATTTCCTTGCGCCGCTCGTAGTAGTCCAGATCTCCGGCATGAGCAAGGATTGGCGCGCCCGTCAGTTCGCGCAGTCGCGCAGCCGAACCGGCATGATCCGTGTGCGCGTGAGTGACCACGATCAAGGTGACATCGCGAAAGCTTCGACCGTGCTTCTTCAGGACGCGCTCAATCTTGTTCTCTGAGCCCGGCGTGCCGGTGTCCACGAGGACGCAGCCCTTTGCACCGATGATGAGGTGGGAGTGGACCATGCCGAACGGCAGGATCGGAACCGTAATGATGGTAGGCTTATTCATGATGTGCTTCCTGTCGGTTGTTCATGGCGTCGTTCCCCCTGTACCCTTCAGTTCAACCCAAGCGGATTAGAGATCAGCAGCCTCCACCCGCCGTCGAGGCCCTTTTCCATGACCTGCGTGGCGGTGCCGCGCTCCTCGTGCTCCTTGCCGTCCGGTAGCGTCACGTTCAAGGTCCAGTCGAGCAGGACGAGCGCTATGTTGCTGCTGGTCAACACTCGACGCACCTCGTTGTGAAGGCGCGGGCGCAGTGTCAGTAGCCGAGCCAGGCCGTTGCGCAAATCGGCGGGGCTTTCTTGCGCCACCTTGCCGTCCGTCATCCGCATCGTGGCTTTATTGCTAAACATACCGAGCAGGGAATCAAGATCGCCGGCGTTGAGCGCCGCGTCGAAAGCGATGGGGACCTGCTCGGGCGTGCTGCACACGGCGGACCTGTTTTCGATCGCAGCGACGAAGCGCGCAATAACCCGCGCCACCTCGATCGGCGCCTCTAACGGCGACAAGTGTCCAATTCCAGGCAGGATATGCATTGCCGCGTGCGGAATACGAGGCATCAATTCCGCCTGCAGCGTTGCGACGCGATCCACCTGGTCAAGCTCACCTGAGATGATGATGGTCGGCGCATCGATTGATGCCACCGCCGCAGTAATGTCTTCCCGCATGGCCACGTTTGGCCAGGCCGCCCTGGCCTGCGGTGCGCCCTTCAAGCTGTCCTCGATGACCTGCTCCCGACGAGCAGCGTCAAGCGATTTTCCGGTGAGGACGTGATCGATAACAAATTCGACCGATTCACGCGACTGATACGCGCCGGTCAACGTCGCGCGTTGCTCGTCCGGCAGCAGCATCGGCGACGGAGGCGACGGCGCGACAAGCACAAGGCCTTCGAGCCCGCGTGGCCGGCGCGATGCGACGAGTTGTGCGACCTTGCCGCCCATCGAATGACCGACCAGAACATAGCGCTGCAGACCTAGCGCCTCGATGACGCCTTCGGCATCGGCGGCAAGATCGGCGATGCGGTAGCCGTCGGCGGGCGCCTCGGAATCGCCCCAGCCGCGGTGATCGGTGGCAACGATTCGATACTGGTCGGACAATTCGCTTGCTACCCTGTCCCACGTACGCGACGAGCCCCCGTAGTAGTGCAGGAACACCAGCGCCAGCTCGCCGCTGCCTCGCTGCTTGACGTGAATCCGCGTACCGTTTGAGTCGATGTCCATTTCCGTGCCACCTGCCGGTTGGTTAGTGGCTCAATGGTAGATTCATGTCGCCAGTTTGATAATTGCCGGATTGGTGTATTCAGTCGATAATGGGACTATCGAATTGGAGTACATAAAATGGATCGACTGACGAGCCTTGGCGTATTCGTCGCGGCTGTCGAGGAAGGCAGCTTTGCTGCTGCGGCGCGCCGCTTCGGGCTATCGCCAGCGATGGCCGGCAAGCATGTCAGCGCAATCGAAGCCGATCTGAATGCGCGACTCCTGCAGCGCACTACGCGGCGGTTGAGTCTGACCGATGCCGGCCAGACTTACTATGAGCGCTGTAAGCGGATCCTTGAAGCGTTCGACGAGGCGAATCGGGAAGCGGGCGATTCGCAAGGCACGGCGCATGGCGTACTGCGCGTCGCTGCGCCGGTCACCTTTGGCGCCATGCACCTGGGCGACGTTGTTGCCCGCTATCTGGAGGACCATCCGCACGTCAACGTGGAAGTGCTGCTCGGAGACCGCTATGTCGATCTCATGGATGCGGGCGTTGACGTGGCAATCCGGATAGGACGGTTGACGGACCCACGACTGGTGACGCGCAGGCTGGCGCCCTGCCGAATGGTCGTATGTGCGTCTCCCGCGTATCTCGAGCGCCACGGAGCGCCGCGCAAACCCGAAGACTTACGACTCGCGCAGCGGCTTGCCTTCAGCGAAGCCGTGTCGTCTGGCGACTGGACTTTGCTCGATGCGAGAAACCGCGCGCACGTGATCGACGGACCATGCCGGATGACAGCCAACAATACGCAGATGCTTCTTGCCGCCGCGCTCTCGGGGGCCGGTATTACGTACGGTCCGACCTTCGTATTCGGCGAGCATCTACGGCGGGGCGAACTTGTGGCACTGCTGCCGGGTTACCGCGCGGCTGATCTGGCGATTCACGCGGTTTATCCGAGCGCGCAGCGCATACCGCTCAAAGTGCGCCGGTTCGTCGATTATCTTGCCGGGACGTTTGGCGATGAACCGCCGTGGGATCGGAACGCAAGGCTATAAAAGAGCGGCTGCATCCGTCATTCAATGTCGGGCTCGAACAGACGAACCAGATCGCCCCGGCTCAGCGGTTCTTGCTTCCCGGCCTCGCGCTGCCATTTGCATCTTCATCGGAAGGGTCATCGACTGGCCGCTTCTCTTCGAAAATCGGAACACGGGGCTGCCGAACCTCGACCGACCGCTCAGGGTCGACCACGATCCGATGCAAATCGATCTCTGGCACGCGGTATATGCAGCTGGCGTGGGATCGTGATCGGCCAACAAGCGACACTCGTCTGTACGAACGAAGCATCGTCCGACCGACGGCTATCGTTTTGTAAGACACGTTGACGCAGCGAACAAGGAAACGGCCGCGTTGGCCGAGTGCAGAAATTCGCAGCCGCTCCTCGGGGGGATTAGCTGCACCGCCACCAGCCAGCTTCGGTGCCCGGCCACTTGTCGGCGATCGCTCAGATAAAGCCGTTGCACGCTTGGCTGTCCTGCGCCGAAAATGCACATATGACCTGATGTCAAACCATGCCGGTGCCATTGAAGATGGCGCGATATACTGGCGGAAAGGCTATGGCGGCGTGTTGTGACGGCGTGTCTGGGCAAGACTGCCGGTTTTCTCGGGACAGTAATATGCAACCTGCATCTACGCACCTAGCGAACCGGGCGAAGTTCTGGCGGGAGCCGGCTTTCTCCGGCATCGAGATGCTACAGGCAACCTACCGTACGCATCGGTTCCCGCTGCACGCTCATGACGAATTGGCGCTGGGTATCATTGAGCGCGGTGCACAGGCTTATCTCGACGCGCGTGGGCATCGTCTCGTTATGCCGGAACGTACAATTTGCGTCATTAACCCTGGCAGCGTGCACGAAGGGCGACCCGCGCTCGAGGGAGGTTGGGACTATCGAATGATGTACGTACCGATTAACTCCCTAATAAGTGTCCTGGGACAAGAGGGCGAGTCATTCAGAGGACCGATTCATTTCTCGCAGACAGTAATCAATGACCCCCAGACGATGAGGCTGCTGCACGATGCTCATGTTTGTTCAGAATCAAGAGACGTGAGTTCTTTGGAAAAGGCGTCGCGTCTGTCGGCAGCGTTATTTCAGCTGGTTCAGCGGCATGCACAGACATCTCATCGCCTTGACACGCTAAGAGCGCTACCGGGGGCAGTCAGACGTGCACGCGACTACCTTGATGCGCACTTTGTCGAAAACCCGACGCTCGACGCAATTTCGGCGGCAGCCGAAATGAGCCCGTATCACCTCATCCGCACATTCAAGCAGTCGCTGGGCATCGCCCCGCACGCGTACCTGGTTCAACGCCGCGTCGCGTTGGCGAAACACCTGTTGCTTAAGGGTTATGCCCTGCGACAGGTCGCGATCGAGGTCGGGTACTGTGACCAAGGGCATCTCAGTCGCGAGTTCCGAAGATTTTTCGGCGTTCCGCCCAGTCGCGTGCATCGTTAAAAAGCGCAACTTTATCCAAAAGAGAGCGAGTGTAGGCAAACACAATCTGGGCACGAACCAACCCAGAGGCCAAAAATGATCGACCTGCGAAGCGATACTTGCAGTCAACCGACCGCCGCCATGCGCGAAGCCATGGCGTCTGCAGTAGTAGGCGATGACGTGTACGGGGATGACCCAACCGTCAAGGCGCTCGAGCGCGAAGTCGCGGAGCTGCTAGGCAAGGAAGACGCCGTGTACATGGTAACCGGCACCATGACCAATCAGGTCGCAATCCGTGCACACACGGAGCCGGGCGATGCCGTGCTATTCGATCAGAACGCTCACGTCTACATCTTGGAGGGTGGCGCCCCCGCCGCTTTCTCAGGCGTTCTTCCCAGACTTCTGCCTGGGCTACGTGGCGTGTTCACGCCAGCAGACGTTGTTGATGCACTAGGCGTGCCGCATCGATTCTTTCCGACGACGATACCGGCGCCAGTCAAGCTGCTCTGCTTGGAGAATACTCACAACATTGGCGGCGGTAAGGTCTGGCCCATCGAGCAATTGGCCGGCGTTTGCGACGCAGCGCGATCCAAAGGCTTGGCGTTGCATCTTGATGGAGCTCGCTTATGGCACGCAACGGCGGCAACAGGCATTTCTGAGCGAGAATATGCCAAGCATTTCGATACTGTGAGTGTTTGCTTTTCTAAAGCACTCGGTGCACCGGTTGGCTCAGCGTTGGCCGGCCCGCGTGACTTTATCGATCGCGCGCGTCGCTTCAAGCAACAGATCGGAGGCGGTTTCCGGCAGGCCGGCATCATCGCGGCTGGGGCCCTCTACGCGTTGCGCAATCACCGCGCTCGACTTCAGGAGGATCACGAGCACGCGCTAATGCTTGCCCGGGGCATTGCGTCTTTGCCGGGAATAGCGTTAGACGTCGCGTCGGTCGAGACCAATATAGTGCGCTTCGGCGTGACCTCCCTGCATGCTGGCGAATTTGTCGAACAGCTACACTCAAGAGGGTTATACGTTCTCCCCTCAGGCGCCGATGGGGTTCGAGCAATTCCTTACCTCAACATATCCCGCCAGCAGATTCAGCAAGCGATAGAGATCATTGCATCAGTCATTGAGTCTCAGCCGGTCATTATGAGGGGCGTCGGTGCACACACGGCGCGGGCGAGCGGCTCCGGATATTGAAGTGGCACCCCAAGCGCTGCGTTGAGCAGCGTGTCTAAGGAGATGCGAAGTGCCGACCTATATTGTTGCGGCGGCGGAAGGCCGCTTGAGCACTGATCTGAAGCAAGAGATAGCTGCTGCCATTACTCGGGCGCATAGCGAGGCGACCGGAGCACAAGCGTTCTTTGCTCAAGTGGTTTTCCATGACATCGCGGCTGGGAACCACTTCTTGGCTGGCCAGCCCACGCAGTCGGACCATATCTTTGTACGCGGGGAAATTCGTGCGGGTCGATCGCCACAGCAAAAGCATAAGCTGCTCGAAAAGATAGTGAATGCTGTGGTAGATAAAGCCGGCACGCCGCCCCGCCACGTTTGGGTCTATTTGGCAGAGTTGTCACCAGCGCAAATGGTCGAGTTCGGAAGAGTGCTTCCTGAGCCTGGGCGCGAAGCGCAGTGGCTTGAAGCAATGTCAGAAGTAGATCGAGATTTTTTAGACGGGCTCGGCTGATTTTATATCCGACGCGCGTCTTGCCTGTGAACTGAGTCTATCGCGATTGGGCCGCGGACGTAAAGAGGATACGCAGATACCCTCCCGGACATGCCCGCTTCGATGACTCTAACAGCAACGTTACCGGCCATTCAACGATTTCCACGCGACTGTCGCCTGTGGGTCGACTACGGTCGATCGCGTCAGTTCAAAGCGGACACTCGCAGCCGGTCGAAACACTTATGGATTAAACGACCGCTTTGGCCGACGAACCGCCGTCGACTGTCAGGCCCGTGCATTGACGAAACCCGCTGCGCGTTAGTGCTAACCGTCAACCCTAAAGCAACTAGCCGCGTGCTCATTCGCGATCCCTGGCTTAGCGACAAGCCATCGCATCCCGCCGATGTCTTATCCAATTGGCCAAACGCAAACACTTAGCCCGCCTGGTTGATCGCTTCAACGTTGCCATGACTTATAATCATCAAGCCGTGGGAAAACACCCGGTGGTCAGGTGTGGAAGCCTGTTGTTCTAACCGCACACCCGCTTAGGCGGGAGTGCGTCTACCCCTGCACGTCTGTTGTTTTCAATGGGCGGGCTGTGGTGGGGGAGCCGCAAGGCTCGCCGGCTCGTTAGAACACCGGTCTTCCAAACCCGCCACGTGCCCGCTCACCCCTTCCCCAAGCAAGCGAGTGTCGGGCGATCCAGGAAGTACCAGGGGGGTCGCACCATGAGCAGCAAACCTACAAAACAATCTCAACCCGCTTCACGCCCGCCTGTCGACGCGCTTCAGTACGAAAAGCTTGCGCTCTCCACCTTCGATCTATGCAACCGGCAGTTGAGCCAACTCAACACATTGATCACACTCGGGTCCTCAATATGTAGGAATCCTGCCATCACGGGTGACGAAAGACGACGTCAGCAGACCATGCTTGAATTGCTCGTCGACACAGCAGAGCAATATCAGCGGGAGTTGGAGTGTGACCGTGAGCTATATCAGGTGATCGCACTCGATGCGAAGGGCATCCCTCAAAGCCGCATCACCGCGAACCGTGCAATGCGCCTACTTGCCGAGGCATCACAAATAGCGACGAAGGAAACGCCAGCACCCACGAAGCGCAGCCCGAGCAAACATACGTCAGCCAAGCCCACAACGAACGCATAAACAGACGCGGCGTCCCAACAACCGGTTCCCGCGCAGCGGAAGCCACCGTCCGCCGACGCGAACATCAAATGGCGTAGATCTTCTCGCACAATGCAACACTGGCGCCGAGCTTCCGGGACAGATCAGCGGCCGCATCCAGTTGCGGCCGATCCAACTCGCCCGACGTGTGCGCCGCGCTGAGCCGCGACGCGGGACCGGAAAGCGTCAGCGCCGCCATGAACTTGTCCCCGGCGCCGAAGATCGGTAGAGCGAACGCTGCTGTGTGCACGTCGCGCGCACCCGCGGTGAACATGGGCAGTGCCGGCGGCTTGTCGTAGATCGGTTCACCGAGTCCCCAGAAACGGATCACCTGGCTAATGGCCGTGTCGTCGAGCGGCAGCGCCGTTCCGGCGAGCCGCGTTTCACGCAGACCTTCGGATGGCTCGACCCGAAACAGGCACAGCCGCTGCCCGTTGTCGTGAACGTAGTACGATGCGCTTTCTTTCGTCACCGCGGCGAGTGCATGCAGCGCCGGTTCCACCACCGTGGAAAGATGGAAGGACTGCTCGTACAGCTTGCCCAGGTACAGCACGCGATGACCGAGCGAATAGTTGCCGGATTGAGCGCGCACGACATAGCCCATCCGCTCCAGCGAGTTCATCAGTCGATAGACCGTCGTCTTGTGCATGCCGGATGCTTGCGCAAGCATCGCCAGTGACTGTGATTCCGCCCCCGGCTTGAAACAGTCCAACAGCGAAAGCGCCTTCTCGACCGCGACAACTCCTTCGTTTCCCATTACTACCTCCCGCAATTCGTTTCCCGAAATTGTACACAGTAAAACACTGGTTTATACCGTAAAAGGGTAAACGCTAGTGGCTTGGCGCGCCCCTGCTGGCTATAGTGATTTCATTCTGTACACCATCGTTGTACATAGTACAACTTCCCCGAGCTGAGGTGAAATCCATGAGCACCAATCCTGCACGTTCTTCCGCTATCAATCGCAATATCGAACGCGTGTCGCCAGAACTGGTCGAGGCGGCCGCGCGCTTTCAGGCCGCTATCCTCGCTGACGTCGCTGGCCGTCGCGGCACGCTGCATGGCCGGGTCAAGCCGTTGTCGCCGACGATGAAAGTCGCAGGCCCGGCCGTCACGGTCGAAGTGCGTCCCGGCGACAACCTCGCCATTCACGCCGCGCTGTCCATCGCGAAGCCGGGCGACGTGATCGTCGTCGACGGCAAGGGCGATCTCTCGTGCGCGCTGATCGGCGAAATCATGGCAGCGCAGGCAAAGGCGAGCGGTATCGCGGGCATCGTCATCGACGGCGCCGTGCGCGATGCGCACGAACTGGCCAACGGCGGCTACCCGATCTTCGCGGCCGGCCTGAATCCCTGCGGCCCGACCAAAAGCGTCGCGGGCCTCGTGAACACGCTAATTTCGGCCGGCAACACGGCCATCAACCCGGGCGATCTCATCGTTGGCGACGCGGACGGCGTAGTCGTGATTCCGCGTAACGACGTCGCACGCATCATCGATCTCGCGCAGAAAAAGCTCGACATGGAAACGGCGCGCATCGCGGCGATTCACAGGGGCGACGTGCGTCCGGGCTGGGTCGAGAAAGAACTGCGTGCAACGGGCATGCTGGCCGAAGGCGAGGCGCTGTGATGGAGACGGCCTCGCATAAACCCGTCGTCCTCGTGACGGCTGCCGATCTCGCGCCGCAAGCGCTCGATATGCTGACCCGATTCGACGTCGTATTCGCGGGCAAGCAGCCGACCGAAGACGACATCGTGGCGCTCTGTGAGCAGCACAAGCCGGTGGCGATCATCGTCCGATACGGCAAGGTGAACGCCCGCATCATGGATGCCGCCGAAAACCTCCAGGTGATTTCCAAGCATGGCAGCGGCATCGACGTGATCGATCAGGCAGCGGCGGCCGCGCGCGGTATCGCGGTGCGCGCCGCCGTGGGCGCCAACGCGGCCGCCGTCGCGGAGCATGCATGGGCGCTGATTCTCGCGTGCGCGAAGTCGGTGCCGCAGTTGGATACACGCATGCGCGAAGGCCATTGGGACAAATCCACGCACAAGTCCGTCGAACTGGACGGGCGAACCCTCGGCCTGGTCGGACTGGGTGCGATCGGCCGGCGCGTCGCAGCGATCGGCACGGCGTTCGGCATGAACGTGCTCGCGTTCGATCCGTACGCGAAGGAAGCGCCCGCCGGCGTGACACTGGTGTCACTCGACGAGTTGTACGCCGCTTCCGACATCGTCTCGCTGCACTGCCCGCTGACAGCGGAAAACCGCAAGATGCTCAACCGCGACACGCTGGCGCGATTCAGGCGCGGCGCAATTCTCGTCAACACCGCACGCGGCGGTCTGATCGACGAAGCGGCGCTCGCCGAGGCGCTCGCCAGCGGCCAGTTGCGCTTTGCCGGTCTCGACAGCTTCGACGTCGAACCGATAACGCACCCGCATCCGTTCCAGCAGATCCCGAACGCGATCCTGTCGCCGCATATTGGCGGCGTGAGCGATGCCGCGTACGTGAACATGGGTAAGGGCGCCGCCGCCAATGTTCTCGCCGTCGTCGAGGAACACGCCCGCAACGCAGCCTGACGTCCGCACGAGAAGCTCCATCATGTTCTATCTCCTCTCGCCCGAAGTACGCACCGCGGAAGTCTTCACGCGTATGCCGGACAAATTCCGCAAAGCCGACGTCCAGACCGATTGGGCGCGCGCCAATCGCGGCGGCCTCGCCACGGACTCGTTTCTCGAAGGCCCCGTGTGGGACCCGGCGGGCTATCTGTTCGTCACGGACATCCCGCATGGCCGCGTTTTCCGGATTTCGGCGTCGGGCGAGTGGGAACTCGTCGTGCAATACGACGGCGAGCCGAACGGAATGAAGCGCTTCGACGATGCGCATCTGCTCATCACCGACTATCGCAACGGCCTGATGCTGCTCGACATCGCGCGCGGCGAAGTGCGCCCGTTTCTCGAGCGGCGCAATTCCGAGCGCTTCCGGGGCGTGAACGATCTCACGTTCGATTCGAACGGCAACCTGTACTTCACCGATCAGGGGCAAACGGGACTGCACGATCCGACGGGCCGTGTGTACCGGCTGTCCGCGGACGGCAAGCTCGACTTGCTGCTCGGCAATTGCCCGAGCCCCAACGGACTCGTGCTGTCGCCCGACGAAAAGGTTCTCTTTGTCGGTATGACGCGCGGCAACTGCGTGTGGCGCGTGCCGCTTCAGGCAGATGGTTCCGTCAGTAAGGTCGGGCAGTTCTTCACGTCGTATGGCCCGAGCGGTCCGGACGGACTGACCATCGACACGCAAGGACGACTCTTCGTCGCGAATCCGGGGCTTGGTCGCGCGTGGGTGCTGAACCATCGCGCTGAACCCGTCGAAATTCTGACGAGCCCGGAAGGCGCTTCGCTCACGAATCTCTGTTTCGGCGGCGCGGACATGAAGACGCTGTTCATGACCGAGTCCGTTTCGGGAACGGTTCTCAAAGCTGAAATGACGATTGCGGGGCCGCTTCCGAAGCAGGCCGGGCGAACCGTCTGATGGCGCAGCGGGCGCGAACGCCCGCGATACATCAATACATTTGCGCCGACAGAAGCGCGATGGAGGAGCAAGCATGACCATGTCGCACACCCTGCGCGCCGACGGTGCCACGCGCCAGACAGAAACGCCGCCCGTCGCCGGCATCGCCAGCGAGGACTACGCGGCCAGTGAGCGCACGCTCGCCAAGGCGTTCCGGCGAATCCTGCCATTCATCTTCATCTGCTACGTCATCAGCTATCTCGACCGGACCAATGTCGGGTTCGCCGCGCTGACGATGAACAAGGACCTCGGTCTGACGTCCGAGCAGTTCGGCTTCGGGGCAGGACTGTTCTTCGTCGGCTATTTCCTGTTCGAGATTCCGAGCAACCTGATCATGCATAAGGTCGGCGCGCGGGTGTGGATCGCACGCATCATGATCACGTGGGGTCTCTTTTCGATGGCGACTGCGTTCGTCGTCGGCCCAAAGAGCTTTGCCGCCGCCCGCTTTCTGCTTGGGATCGCCGAAGCGGGCTTCACGCCCGGGATCTACCTGTATTTCACGCACTGGTTCCCGGGCAAGTGGCGCGCGAAAGTGACGGCTGCGTTCCTGGTCGGCATCCCCGTCGCGAATATGATCGGCTCTCCCGTTTCGGGCGCGTTGCTCGAACTCGGCGGCCTGCATGGCCTGCGCAGCTGGCAGTGGTTGCTGCTGATCGAAGGCGGACCGGCCGTGCTGCTCGGCATCGCCTGCCTGTTCGTGCTGGCCGATCGTCCCGAAAAAGCGAAATGGCTCACCGATGAAGAGAAGTCGTCTCTGGCGAAGCGTCTTGCGCTTGAACAGGGCGACATCGGCGCACGTCACGGCAGCACGCTGCGCGACGCGATGACCAACTGGCGCGTGTTCGTGCTCGCGTTCGTCAACTTCTGCGGCATCGTCGGGTCGCTGGGTGTGGGCCTGTGGATGCCGCAAATCATCAAGCAATTCGGCGTCACGCACACGGTCGTGGGCTGGCTCACGGCGATTCCCTATGCAATCGGCGCAGTCGCGATGCTCTGGTGGGCGCGCCTCGCGAATCGCTCGCAAAACCGCATTTCCTATGTGGCCGGTGCGCTGGTCGTGGCAGCCGCCGCGCTGTGCGCAAGCACCTTCATCGACGCGCCCGTGCTGAAGCTGATCGCACTCTGTTTCACGGTGAGCGGCATCCTCGCTTTCCAGGCGACCTACTGGGCCATTCCGTCCGGCTTTCTCACGGGGCGGGCCGCGGCCGGCGGCCTCGCGCTCATCGTCTCGGTTGGCAACCTCGGCGGCTTCGTCGGTCCGTCGATGATCGGCGCGCTCAAGCAACTCTCAGGCGGGTTCACCGTGCCGCTGCTCGCCGTGTCGGGTGTGCTGCTGCTCGGCGCGCTCACCATCGCCTGGCTCGGTGATCCCGGCGCCGACGCAGGCGAAGCGCCGTCGGCCCACAAAGTTTGATCCACACATTCAAAACCAGTCCATAAAACGCTATCTGGAGACTCCATGCTGTTCAAAAAAGCCAGCCACAACGTCAACACGAACGTCCGTTTCATGCTCGGCGCAGTCGCCGCCGCAGGCGTCAGTCTGACCTGCGGCGCTGCACATGCGCAAAGCAGCGTCACGCTGTACGGGATTGCCGACGTTGGGATCGAGCACATCAACAATACGAGCGCTGGCGGCGCACAAACGCGCGAAGTGTCGGGCAATCTGTCCGGCTCCCGCTGGGGACTGAAGGGCGTCGAAGATCTCGGCGGCGGCATGAAGGCCATTTTCCAGCTGGAAAGCGGTTTCAACATCAATGACGGCACGACCGCTCAATCAACTAAAGGTCTCGGCGCTAACGCTGCAACGACCACCCGGTTGTTTGGCCGGCAGGCTTGGGTCGGTCTTTCGTACAAAGGTCAGCAACTGACGTTCGGCCGGCAGAACTCGCTGCTCTACGAACAGGCCGTTGCGTTCGATCCGATGGGCGCATCGTCGCGCTACTCCGCGCTGTCGCTCGACTACGCGATGGCCGGACGCATCGACAACTCGGCGAAGTACACGGGCGTGTTCGGCCCGCTGACCGCGCAGGCGATGTATAGCACGCGCTACGACACGGGCTATGGCGCCGAAGTGCCGGGCGCGGAAATCACGGGGCGCTTTTTCAGTGGGGCCGTGACCTATGCGCAAGGCCCGTTCGCGGCGAGCGTGTCGTACGAGCAGCGCAACAGCAACACGGTCGCAACCAACACGGGCACCGAGCGTCGCGCAACGGCAGCCGCTTCGTATGTGATCGGACCGGTGAAGGGCTTCGCGGGCTATCGCTATCTGCGTGCGTCAAATGCGTTCCTGCCCGTGAACCCGATTGTCGTTGCAAACGGCTCGCAAGCCAGCGCTGCGAATCTCTACTGGGTGGGCGCGCAGTACAACGTGACGCCCGCTTTCGTTGTGACGGCCACCGGCTACTACCAGGACGTGCATTCGACGGGCGCCGACCCGTGGCTCGCGGTGCTCTGCGCGGACTATTTCCTGTCGAAGCGCACTGATCTTTACGCAACCGCGGGCTTTGCTCACAACAAGGACAAGTCCGCACTCGGTGTCAATGGCTACGGTACGGTCGCGCCCGGATATAACCAGACGGGCATCACGATTGGCATGCGCCAGAAGTTCTGACGGGAGGGCGTTGTGCAGATAGTCCATGCGCCCCATCTGCCGGTTCGAGAAAAGTGGCTTGCCCTGCGAAAGGAGCCTGTTCTCGAGCCTGAGCTGCCGATTGTCGATGCGCATCATCATCTGTGGGACCGCCAGACCGGGCGGTACCTCGCGGACGAATTCCGCAACGACGTGGCGAGCGGGCACCGGGTCGTGTCGACGGTCTACGTGCAATGCCGCTCGATGCTGCGCGAGGACGGTCCCGAGGCGATGAAGCCCGTTGGCGAAGTGGAGTTCGCCAACGGCATCGCCGCGATGTTCGCGAGCGGCGCGTACGGATGGGCGCGCTGCTGCGAAGCGATCGTCGGCGGTGCGGATCTGATGCTTGGTGCGGAACTCGATGCGGTGCTCGAAGCGATGTTGCAGGTATCCGGCGGACGCCTTCGTGGCATCCGTAATCCGCTCGCGTGGCATGCGAGCTCGGAAGTGAGTTCGAGCCCCGTGACGCCGCCGCGCGATCTGATGACGAATCCGGTTTTCCGGCAAGGTGTCGGGGCGCTCGGCCGCTTCGGGCTTGCGCTTGACGCATGGGTCTATCACACGCAACTCGACGATCTGTATGAACTCGCGCGTGCTGCGGATCACGTGACGGTCGTCATCGATCATTTTGGCGGACCGCTGGGCGTGGGTCCGCACGCCGGTCAACGCGCGGCGGTTCACGCCGAATGGCAGCAAAAACTCGCGCGCCTTGCGAGTTTGCCCAACACGCGCATCAAGCTCGGCGGCGCGGGCATGAACGTATTCGGCTTCGACTTCGCCGCGCGCGAAGTGCCGCCTTCGTCCGAGGAACTGGCCTCTGCATGGCGGCCGTATTTCGACACCTGCGTCGAACTGTTCGGCGTGAATCGCTGCATGTTCGAAAGCAACTTTCCGGTCGACAAAGGGATGTTCAGTTACGGCGTGCTGTGGAACGCCTTCAAACGACTCGCGTCCGCGATGTCCGCCAATGAAAAAGCCGCCCTGTTCAGCCGGACTGCGGCGGCAACCTATCGCCTCGCGATTGCCGGAGACAACACATGAAGACGAGTCCAACGATTGCAGCAACCGAATTCGAGGACGCTGCGGATGCCAGGGGAGTCAGGAATATCACAGGTACCGAGTGGCGTTCGCTAACACTTGCGGGACTCGGCTGGACGTTCGAAAGCTACGACTCGTTCCTGCTTTCGCTTCTGCTGCCGACGCTCGCCCTTCAGTTCGGCTTGAGCAAGGCGCAACTCGGTCTGTTCACAAGCATCACGGCGGCCGGGCAGATCGTCGGCGGGATTCTGTTCGGATATGTGTCGGACCGGCTGGGGCGCGTGCGAACCGCGTTGCTCTGCGTTGGCATTTATTCGCTGTTCTCGGGTCTGCTTGCATTTGCGCCGAACGAGCACTGGTTCGCGGCGTTGCGCTTCTTCGGCGCGTTGGGCATGGGCGGCACCTGGACGGCGGGCGCCGCGCTGATCGCCGAGACATGGCACGCGAGCCGGCGCGGCAAGGGCGGCGCGCTGATGCAGATGGGCTTGCCCATCGGCGCAATCCTCGCGATCACCGTCTCTGGTGTGGTCAGCGGCGTGAACAATGGGCTCGGCGGAAATAGCTGGCGCCTGCTGTTTCTGATCGGTGCCCTGCCGTTCTTTATCCTCTTCTGGGTCGCGCGAAAAACGCCTGAATCGCCGATCTGGCTGGAGCGCAAGCACGCGAAGGCGTCGATACAGCGCACTGCGGCGGCTAGCGGCGACAAGCTCAACGTACGCGGACTGCTGACGGCATTCGGTTTCATCTTCTTTCTGCAGTACCTGTACTGGGGCGTCTTTACGTGGACACCGACGTTCCTCGTCACGGTGAAGCATCTCGACTTCGTGCATAGCCTGAAGTTCGTGCTTGCGCTGCAGTTCGGCGCGATCACCGGTTTCCTGCTGTTCTCGGCTTTCGTCGACCGGCTTGGTCGACGGCCCATGTTTCTGGCCTACCTGCTCGTTGGCGCTGCCGCCGTGGGCGTGTACATCGTGTCATCGAATGCGCTGCTGCTCATGGTCGCGATCTTCCTGACCGGCTTCAGCGTCAACGGTATTTTTGCCGGAGCCGGTCCGTTCCTCGCGGAGATCATCGGCAATACTGCGTCGCGCGGATTTCTGATGGGCCTCGCGTATAACGGCGGCCGGTTGGGCGGCTTCATCGCGCCGTTGATCATCGGCGCGCTCGCATCGACGTCTGGCGGATTCGTGCTCGGACTCGCGACGACCATCGTCGCGTTTGTCGCCGCCGCCGTCGTCGTGTTCTTCGCACCCGAAACGCGCGGCAAGGCGTTGTCATGAGCATGGTCGCGCAAACCGGTTTCGTCAGCAGACTGTTTCCGGCGCTTGCCGAGGCGTCGCTGCGACGCTATCTGAGCGGACAGGTCGCGTCCGTGCTCGGTAGCTGGACGCAGAACGTCACGCTGAATCTGCTCGTGTATCACCTGTCGGGGTCGGCGGCCATTCTCGCGCTGCTCAATTTTTTGCTGTACGGACCGCAACTGATCGTCGCACCGATCGCCGGCTCGCGGATCAGTTCGGCCAATGCGAAGCGCGCGACGCTGTGCGTACTCACCGCGTCGCTGGTGCTGACGGCCAGTCTCTTCACGCTGTCGCTGGTCGGCGTGCTCGGCGTGAAGCTGATACTCGCGCATGCGCTCGCCATCGGCGTATCGAGCGCCGTTGAGACGCCCGCGCGCCAGGTTCTGCTGCTGACGAGTCTCGAAGATCCGACGCATACGTCAAACGCCGTGGCGATGAACACGATGGTCTACAACGTCGGCCGGATGGTCGGTCCGACGATTGCCGGTTTCGTCTATCCGACGCTCGGACCGAGAACATCGTTTGTGATTTATGCGGTGGCGCTCTGCTTCATGGCGACCTGCGTGCGTTCCATCAGAACGGCCTCGGCGGCTCGGCCCGCGCGCGCGGACAGCAGCCTGCGCGACGCAGTCGGCTACGTGATGTCCGATGCGTTTTCCGCGCGCTATCTGCCCATTCTTGCGTGCATCGGTTTGTTCGCCGGCAGTTACCAGACACTCGTGCCGCTGCTCGCGGACCAGGGGTTTCACGACGCGGCGCGGTTTACGGGCGTGTTCTTCGCGTGCGCGGGCGCGGGTTCGCTGAGCGCCGCAATCCTGCTTTCTTCAGCGATCGGCACGTGGGCGTCGCGAAGATTCATTGCGTGGGCGCCGTGGACGGCCGTCGGCGCGCTCGCGTCGCTCGCCGCGACATCCGAGGCGGCAGCCACGGTGCCGGCGTTTTACGCACTCGGTTTCAGCCTCACGTTCGCAGCCACGTCGACGAACGCGACCATCCAGCGGCAATGCCCGGAACATGTGCGCGGCGGGCTCGTCGGCATGTACGGGATGGCCTACAACGGCACGATGCCATTCGGCTACCTGCTCGTCGGGACCGCGTCCGAAGCGCTGGGCGTACGACACACATTTGCAGCCATGGCGGTGGTGCTCGCCGGCGGGGTCATCGCCGTCATTGCATGGCAACGATTCACGAATCAGCGCGCAGGCGCACAATAAACGGAGACGACGATGCAAACTGGATTTATGGACAAGTCCCCGATCGAGCGCCGGACGATACGAAAGGTCGTCTGGCGCCTCGTTCCCTTTTTGATGGTGTGCTATCTGCTTGCCTTTATCGACCGGGGCAACGTGGGCATGGCGTCGCTGCAGATGAATCATGATCTTGGCATGTCGGCGAAGGTGTTCGGCTTCGGCAGCAGCCTGTTCTTCATTTCCTACTTCCTTTGCGAAGTGCCGAGCAATCTTGCGTTGGAAAAGTACGGCGCGCGTATCTGGATCGCGCGGATCATGATTACGTGGGGCATCGTGTCGGCGGCGACCGCGTTCGTGCATAACGCGACGTCGTTCTATGTCCTGCGCTTTCTGCTCGGCGCCGCCGAAGCGGGCTTTTTCCCTGGCGTGCTGCTGTATCTGTCGTACTGGATTCCGGCCTCGTATCGCGCTCGTATTGTCGCGACGTTCATGGTCGCCATTCCCGCCGCGAGCTTCATCGGCTCACCGATTTCGGCGCTGCTGCTGCAGATGGACGGCTTCTGGGGCCTGCGCGGCTGGCACTGGCTGTTTATTCTCGAAGGCGTCCCGACCGTGCTGCTCGGTGTCGCGTGTCTGTTGATGCTGACCAACAAGCCGGAGAACGCGAAATGGCTCGACGATGACGAGCGGATGTGGCTCGTCAATGCGCTCGTCAGCGAGCAGAAGGCTCCGAAGAAAGTGCCGTCGCTGCCGCTCGCACAACTGTTCCGCAATCGCTATGTGTTGTGTCTCGCACTCGTCGATACGTGTGCGTCGGCGGCAGGCAGCACGCTGTCCGTGTGGCAGCCGCAACTGCTCAAGTCGTTTGGGTTGTCTGTCATGCAGACAGGCTTGCTGAACTCCGTGCCGTACGCGGTCGCTTCCATCCTGATGGTGTACTGGGGCCGCCGCTCGGACCGGGTCGGCGAGCGGCGCTGGCACACGGTAGTACCGATGCTGCTGATCGGTGTGGGTCTGTTAGCGACGTCGCTGAGCGGCTCGCTTGTACCGACGGTCTGCATGCTGTGCGCGGTGCTCGTCGGCGCCTATTCGTTCAAGGGCCCATTCTGGGCGCTCGCGACAGACATGCTGTCCAACAGTACCGTGGCGGCAGGCCTCGCGACGGTCAACGCGATTGCAAATCTGCTCGGCGGCGGACTGATGGTGAACGTATACGGATGGGTGAAGGAGGCAACGGGAAGCTATGCGCTGGCGTTGATGCCACTCGCCATCCTCACGCTCGTCAGCGTCGCGACCTTGTTGCTGTTGACTCGCAACGGTTCGGCAAACCGTCTGGTTAGCAAGACGGGGACCATCTGATCATGGCTGTTTCCACGAGACGCGAGTTCCTCCAGTTCGCGGGCGTTGCACTCATGTCCGCGGCGATGCCTGAATTGGCAAACGCGGAAGAGACGTGGTCGGGCGGCACGGATCGGCCAACGTTCAGGTTGCCCGAAGGCGCCATCGACTGTCACATGCATATCTACGACGATCGCTTCCCGGTTGCACCGGGCACGACCCTGCGTCCGCCGAATGCGACAGTCGCGCAGTACCGGCTTTTGCAGACGCGCCTCGGGGTGAAGCGCAACGTGGTTGTCACCCCGTCGACGTATGGAACGGATAACCGCTGTACGCTCGAAGCCGTCAGGCAGTTCGGCGGCAACGCGCGCGGCGTTGCCGTTATCGACAGTTCCGTGACCGATGCGGAACTGCAGAATCTGGATCGAGGCGGCATTTGCGCGATCCGCTTCAACCTGAGCTATCCGGGCGCCACGACGCTCGACATGCTTACGCCACTTGCCGCGCGCATAGCCGATCTCGGCTGGCATATCGAACTGGTGGTGCAGGGCGCGCGACTGCCGGTGCTCGAGCCGCATTTGTCGGCACTGCCCTGCCCGCTCGTCATCGACCATATCGCGCATGTTCCGCAACCGGGCGGCCTGTCGTCGGACGCTTTGCGCACCGCACGGCGCCTTGTCGACAAAGGCAATACATGGATCACATTGTCGGGGCCGTACGTCGACAGCAAGGCGGGCGCGCCAGCATACGAAGACGTGGCACCTGTCGCGAAAGCGCTGATCGAGATGGCGCCGGAGCGGATGCTGTGGGGTACCGACTGGCCTCATCCGACGGAGAAGACTCATAAGCCGGATGATGCAAGCTTGCTGGACACGATCGCGGATTGGATCGGGCGGCCGGATTGGCAGCATCTGATATTCGTCACTAACCCTACGAAGTTGTACGGATTCGCATAGCCCGGCGAAGATGTCACGAAAAGAGGGATCAACGGCAATATACCGAGTCGAAACATGCATCGCTTTAGCGACCGCGGATGGAGACTCAAAAGTCAGCTCCAAAGACAGTAGCGGCCCCTTACACATCTCGCTGACCGGTCACATCGTCGGTCAGTGCATTGTTAGCAATGACCGGCGCGAACGGATATTTGCGGTTTGCGCCTGGCACGAATCTGCGGGCAGATCGAATACTCGCGGCCCTCGCTGATGATCTCCGGCGCCCTTGCCAAACCACAGGAAATCGCTTCGTCAATTCGCGCGGTCCCGTCTCTTCCCGAGGTGAGCAGACACTGGACATTCCGCGATCCAGGTAAGCAAGGGCTATATCGACGCCTCTGCCCCGCGGCATCCGTCGATGTTCGCTGCCAATGCCGCCAGTTGAACCAGTCGTGCTGTTATCCGTGGCACGCGAACCCCAAAAAAAACCTTGACAATAAGAGCATATGCTCCTAACCTCCAACACAAGAGAGCATATGCTCTCACTTTCGAATGGAGAAAAGCGATGAACGAGGCTGAGATTCTTGTAAGCGGTGCGACCGGGCGGACCGGAGGTTTTGCCATTGACGAACTGCTCAAGATGGGCAAACGCGTGCGGGCCTATGTGCGCACAGATGACGATCGGGCGGCAGCCCTGAGGCGGCGCGGTGTCGATGTTGCGGTCGGGGACTTCACCGACATCGACGACATCCGGGCAGCGATGGAAGGCATCCGGTCGGCGTATTTCCTTCATCCAATCGCGCCGGGAATCATCGGGGCCGCGGCCTATTTCGCGCAGGCAGCAAAGGAAGCGGGCGTCACGGCGATCGTCAACATGTCGCAGATTTCCGCACGCCGGGAGTCGGCGAGCCACGCGGCACAGGATCACTGGGTTTCCGAACGGGTCTTCGATTGGTCGGGTGTCGCGACTACGCATTTGCGTCCCACCTTCTTTGCCGACTGGCTCGTCTATCCGCATTTTGCGAGGGAAATCTGGGCCACGAAGAAAATTGAATTTCCCTTCAGCAACGGCCGTCACGCCCCCATCGCCAGCGACGATCAGGGACGTGTGATCGCCCATCTCCTCGCCAACCCCGAAGGCCACGAGGGCAAGACCTACACGCTCCACGGCCCCGTCGAGATGAACCACGTCGAGATCGCAGCCGCGATGAGCGAGGTTCTCGGTGCCCGGATCGAATATGCGCCAGCATCCATCGAGGAATTCCGGGTCAAGATGGAAACCCTTTACAAGTTTCCGCCGTTCCTCACGCAGCATCTGGTCGAAGTTGCGCAGAACTACCGCGACGGCGTCTTTTCAGGCACCAACGATGCCGTCGAGAAAATCACTGGGCAGCCGCCGCTCTCGGTCCAGCAGTTCATTGCCAGGAATCGGGCCGCATTCGTGTGAACACGTCCTTAAAGCGAATCGAGGTTTGAAAATGTCACCCACCCAACCTGAGCGTCACCCGTTTCTCGACGATCTGACGGCCGACGCTGAGCTGGTCAGCTCGGTGTTGCGCGCTCCCGTAATCGGGCGCGACGAAATCAGGCTTGCCGTCGGCGCCGTTGGAACCTTCTACGTCTCACAGACGCCAACGTTTGTTCAAGCCGTCGGCTCGCGGCTTTTTCTGGAATACGAGGCCGTTCTGACGAGTGGCGAGGCGCTGAGCGCGGTCGTGGTTGTCGACCGCAACGCCGACGGCTCGGTACCGCGAGTCAGCGTGCGGATGAGCCCGCTTGGCGCTGTACTGACTCTCGCCACGCGCCTGCGGGAGGCGCTTTCGAAGCAGTTGTCAGAAAACATCTTTCTATGAACCAGAGGCACCCGCAGGCTAGTGGCGGGAGTTGACTCTCCCCCGTCTGCGGCTTTTGAATAAGGAGCTTGTCATGGATATCAGGAACGCTACCGTCTTCATCACCGGTGCCAATCGTGGCTTGGGCCTGGCTTTTGCACGAGAGGCACGTCGGCGCGGCGCGGCGAAAGTATACGCAGGCATGCGCAACACTAGCGGTTTCGACGAGTCGGGCATTGCGCCGGTCAGGATCGATGTCACGGATGCGGCGTCGATCGCCGAGGCCGCAAAACTGGCGGCGGATACGACCGTGCTGATCAACAACGCGGGCATTGCCGCGCTGATCGACGGGCCTTTGGCGGCCGACGTGGAAGCGCAATCCGCCCGCATGTTCGATACCAACTACTACGGCGTCATGCGCGTCACACAGGCCTTCGAACAGATATTGGCAGCCCAGCCGCATGCTGCCATCATCAACGTGCTTTCCGACATCGTGTGGCTTCCGCGACCCTATCTGACACCGTATGCCGCATCGAAGGCCGCAGCCTGGAGTTACACGAACCAGCTTCGCTTTCACCTGCACGAGCGTGGCATCCAGGTTTTGGGCCTGCACGTCGGGTTCGTGGATACCGATCTGACCAACGGCATTGACGTGCCGAAGGCCAGTCCCGAGGACGTGGTGCGACAGACCTACGACGCTCTCGCCGCCGGCAAGAGCGAGGTTATGGCCGACGAGGGGACAGCGGTGCTGAAGAGCACGCTTGCGGCCGAGATACCCGGCTACATCACACCGCCTGCAGGGCTTTGAACACCGAGATGACACCGGTCGGTTTCGGCAGCGAGACATAAGGTGCGCAGGCCGCCGTATGCCAGCGCTGTCGCTCCCGGTTTCATCGAAACATGCCGCAGTATCTTCGCGCGACGCGCACCCAGCGTTCGCGCAATTAACCAAAATCAGGAGTGAAACAGATGTTGCCGGTCAATCAGCCGCTTGGAATCGATCAATGCAACTGCTTCGCCGTCAGGAAAGCAAGCAGGCAGATCTCACGACTCTACGACAGCCATCTCGAGCCGGCGGGTCTGCGCATCACGCAATTCCTCACCCTGGCCGCCCTGAACGAGGTGGGAAGTACCCCCGTCAACGCCCTTGCCGAACGGCTCGATATCGAACGAACGGCTATGGGAAAAATGGTTGGCTTCCTGGAACGCGACGGCTTCGTCACGATCAAGCCCTCGCCCACCGACGGCCGTAGCCGCCTTGTCGAACTCACCGAGGAGGGACGGCGTCTGCACGAAAGGGCAGCGCCTCTCTGGCAGGCAGCGCAACGGGAGTTCGAGCAATTGAACGGAGTGGACAATGTTACGGCGTTGCGAGAAGGGTTGAGAGGGGTCGTCATCGGCGACGTGTCGATGCGCTCGTCGCAAGACTAGGCCTCCGGATGCATTGCGGCTGCCCTCGGATGGACGAGATTTCTCCCCAGCTGATCGACGATACCCTTGCGCTCCATCCGCGGCCCGGGGTTCAAGAAAGCGTTCACGCAGGCACTAACCGAGGTCGCCAGGCGGAAACCGCATACCGCCATCGGAACCGGTCTGGCTAACATCGGCCGCCGTCTCTTGCCTAGTCTCGACAGTCCCAACGTGTGCGACCTGCTGCTTGTCGCAAGCTTTGACAGCGGAACGTCTCACGTGACGCACAACTCCACTAAGGCTGCATCAGCGTCCACATGTCTTCGAACATTCGCGAGCTGGCTATGTCCACTCTCGCAATTGATAGCCCACGTCGGATCGCGGGCAACGGTAACGCAGCGCAAGACGCAACGACCGGTTCAGCTCGATACCAAGGAGCAGACCGAGGTCTGACGGCAACATGGCCGGCGAGCGGACGCTTGCCGGCCAATTTCGGCCACTCGCCAGAGCAATGCGATGGTCACTCGGACGGCTGGTCCGCTCGAAGTCCTGCCCGATGCCCGACACGCAAATGTCGGCCGAAGCGGGCCTCGTCGCGGAGCCCGCGTGGTTCATGAAGTGAGGGGCAGGCTCAAGTCGGGTTGCCCCACAGATCGTCAATCGCGCGGATCGCTAGCAAATATCCGTTCGCACCAGCTCCGCAGATCACCGCAGTCGCCGCCACCGAGATGGTCGAGTGACGATATTCTTCGGAACGCTGGTGGATGTTGGTGATATGCAATTCCACTACGGGCCGGCGGATGAGCTTGACTGCGTCGAGCACCGGAATCCGACCGAACGAAAAGCCAGCCGGGTTGATGATCAACGCCGCGTCCTGCAGGAACGCTTCCTGGATCCAGTCGATCAGCACGCTTTCGCTGTTGGTCTGACGGAATACGCAGTCGAACTTAAGCGTGTCGGCCAGCGTCAGGCAGTTCTCTTCGATGTCCTTGAGCGTGGTGGTGCCATAAATGTGAGGCTCCCTTGCGCCCAGCATGTTCAGATTGGAGCCATTGAGGATGTAGAGTTTGCGAGTCATGGTATCAATGTGTAGAAGAGCGTTCCAGGGACGTGCCTTTGGTTTCCTGGGATATTGCGATCATCAGGAAGGAAATCAGGTTCAGCGAGCCGCAAACCGCTACGATGGCCCACGGGGAACCGTTAAAGGCATTGAGCAGCGCCACGGCGACGATCGGCATCGGGCCGCCCGTGAGCAGGTTGGCTCCCGAGTACGACAGTGCGGAGCCCGTGTAGCGCGCGTCGGTCGGAAAGGACTCGGCGAACCAGACCGGCTGGATGCCACTCTGGAACTGTGTGAAGCCGAGGAATACGCCCATCACGGCCATGGTCATGACGATTGAGTTCTGGTTGAGTATCGGGAAGTAGATCAGGCAGCAGATCAGCGTGCAGAACGAGCCGATCATGAGCGCACGTTTGCGTCCGATCCGATCGCTCAGATAGCCGCCCGCCAACGCCCCCACGATGGCACAGACATTTGCCACCATTAGCAGCATGAAACCCGTCTGCCTGGGTACGCCGAGGTGTTTCGTCAGGTAGCTGAGCGAGAAAACCACGATCAGATAAAACAGCGCAGCCGGGCCGCAGAAGAACAGCGTCAGGCGAAGCGCGGTGCGCCAGTGATATCTGAAGACGGTGCCGAGCGGATTGGGCGCGTGTGTGGGAACGCCAGTCTGCTTGAGCGCCTCGAAGGCCGGCGTCTCGCTGACCTTCCTGCGGATGTAGATGCCCAGCAGCACCAGGACAAAGCTTGCGAGGAACGGGACTCGCCATCCCCAGGAATCGAAGTCGTTCGACGAAAGCAACGCGGCCAGCGTAAAGAGCGAGAAATTGGCGAGAATCTGGCTCAGTGGCGAGCAAATGCCAAGCAGACCTGAATACCAACCACGTCGGTGAGCAGACGCATGCTCCACCGCCATCAACTGCGCGCCCGTCGATTCACCGCCAAGCGCGAAACCCTGAATGATGCGCAGCGACACCAGCAAAGTCGGCGCGAGGATGCCGACCTGGTGGTAAGTGGGCAGCAACCCCATAAGGAACGATGACGCGCCCATCACCGACACGGTGATAAGCATCAGTTTGCGCCGTCCCCAACGGTCACCGAGCATCCCGCAGATCACCGCGCCGAGCGGGCGGGCGGCCAGTCCTGCCCAAAAGCTAGCCAGTGACGCGAGCAGCGCGGCAGTCGGGTCCAGCGACGGGAAAAACAGCTTTGGGAAGATCGTGGCCGCGACCACGCCATACAGAGCGAAGTCGAACCATTCGAGCGCAGTGCCGACGGTTGCGCCTGCCACCGCCCGGCGCGCCATCAAGTGAGCCTGCGCGGACTGTTCTTCCGCGGCAAGATCTGAATCAGCAAAAAATGACATGTTGTCTCCGAATTCCCGATATGTTGAAACGTTCGTTTCTGGCGACGAACAAGTGCTATTGTTTGCGCTACAAAGACGGACTGTTCCGCACCGGAACTCCATTTCATACTGTGAAAATAGACAGAAAGTGTCGCTCAAAAACGGGCTGAAAATTCTCGATCTGCTCGCGTCGCAAGGCGAAGGGGTAGGCCTTGTTGCCATTGCTGACGCCTTGTCCCTGCCGCGCAGCACGTGCCACCGCCTGCTCGCTGAACTCGTTGAAAGCGGGTACGTCAGGCAACTGGTCGATCACAGCCGGTACATCCTGACAATGCGCATGACCTCGAACGGACTCGAATTCTTGAGCCTCACGGGCATCGCGGATATCGCCCAACCGATCATCGAGCGCGTCGCCGCGCAAACCGGTGAACTGGCACGGCTGTCGTTGGTGGACGGCGAAGCGATTATCTGGGTGGGCAAGGCGGACGGGCATCGCATCGGCTTCCGCTACGACCCCGACATGGGCCAGGCCGCGCGACTTTCATGCACGTCGACTGGACACGCGTGGCTCATGACGATGACCGACGAACAAGCGATTGCACTGGTTTTGAAGCAGGGCTTCGGACCGCCGAATGAGTTCGGACCCAATGCGCCGACGACACTCAAAGCGCTGCTGGGATTCCTCCACGCTGCTCGCGTACGTGGTTACGCGATGATCGACGAGGTGTTTGCCCCCCGCATGTCAGCCGTGGCGGTGCCCGTGGTAAGTGGTTCGCGTTGCGTCGGCGTTATCAGTTTGGCCGGTCCGCGGGTGCGGCTGACCGCCGAAAAGATGCACGAGTACTCGGTACTGCTGCGCGAGGCGGCGAACGAGCTGGCTCAGTTGAGCAATATGGCGGGATTCCCCAGTCGGCCACCCCTCGGCAAGGGATGAGGAGGGACCGGACTCATGCCCTCCGGGCGGAGGAACTGGTCCGCTTCGACCGAATTGCCGTCTCCGATACGTCGGTGCGGATGACCGAACATCTCTGTCAGCGGCCCATTCCATTGCTCCGCGAGATTAACCAGTCGTTTTGCGCGACTTTGACGAGGTCACGTCGTGCGCGATCTCGGAGAGTCGCTTGTCACCAAGCAATTGAAGTAACGTATTTTCCGCTGAACCCAATACCTCATTGATGTGGCGATTTACCGCCGCCTCCACCGGACAAGTGTGATTGTCGTCGGCCACGCAGATCACAAACGGCGCGGTATGTCCAATGGCCTCGTAGACATCTCTCACCGTAAGATCGTTGAGGTCACAGGCAAGCGCCCAGCCTCCGCCCGGACCACCAGTTGACTTTACGTACCCCGATTCGCGTAGCGCAGCCATCGTTCGACGGACAAAGACGGGGTTCGTATGCAGCATCAGCGCAATCGTCTCCGAGGTGGTCGCGCCTCCTCGAAGATGCATGTGGATGAGGACGTGCAGAAGTCGAGCCAATCGGGTATCGCGTTGCATATTCGGAAGCTTGGTAATGCGCAACTTTTGATGTTACGCTATCTCGGGATTCTTGTGTGCATCCATTTCTGCCAGAGCAACCATGACCGCATACCGTCAAACCTTTGTTGAAGCAAACGGAATTCGCCTGCATGTCGCTGAACAGGGCGATGGCCCGTTGGTGCTCCTTTGTCACGGCTTTCCTGAGACCTCGCATGCCTGGCGCCATCAACTGGCGGCACTCGCGCACGCCGGCTTCCACGCAGTAGCACCGGATCTGCGTGGCTACGGATCAAGCGAATGCCCAACGGCAATCGGACAGTACACGACGTTAGACGTTGTCGGTGACCTGGTGGCGCTCGTTGACATTCTCGGAGAACGCGACGCCGTTGTTGTAGGAAACGATTGGGGTGCAACCATTGCCTGGCAAGCCGCGTTGCTTCGGCCTGACCGCTTTCGCGCTGTCGTTGCGCTCGGGGTGCCGATGATGGGCCGCGCGCCCGTGACGCCGAGCCGGCTTTTTCCGCAGACCGACCAGATGAGGTTCTATACGCATTACTTTTCCGAACCTGGTTTGGCCGAAGCCGAACTTGAGCGCGACGTTGCCATGACACTGCGCAAGATCTATTACTCCGCATCAGGCGATGTCGGGACCCGCGATGCGAATACGCCCAATCCATTCGGACTTGTGCCGCGCAACGGTGGACTCCTTGACGCTCTGATTGATCCACCTTCGTTACCCACGTGGCTCGCACCCACCGACCTCGACAAGTTCGTACAGGCATTCAGCATTTCTGGCTTTCGCGGTGGATTAAATTACTACCGCAACCTCGATCGGAACTGGGAAGTGCAATCGGCTTTCGAGGGCCTGCTCGTCGAGGTTCCCGCCCTGTACCTTGTCGGCGAGCGAGACACCGGTCTGGCAATGCCGGGCATGCACGAGATTATCGATGGCATGTCCCAGATCGTGCCCAGGCTGTCGGCCTCTCGAATCGTTCCGCGAGCAGGGCATTGGCTGCAACAGGAGGCGCCGGATTTCGTCAACGCGGCATTGATTGAGTTTCTCCGCGATCTTTGACGTACACGGGCGCGATCTGACACGGACGGTGAACGCGTGCCTGCCCGATCGGCAGATTGTCCTAATCTAGAAAGACCGTGTCGACGAGATGTGGGAAATGATCGGAGGAATTCATGGCAGTCCTCAAACGCAAGCAACGCGGGGAAGAGGTAGGCGACAAGGCGACGTCGTGCGTCACGTGTGGCGCGCCCGTGGTCAAGCGGCAGACCGGCGTGGGAAAAATGTTGGGCGGCTGGGGAATGCTTATCGTCGGTTCGTTGATCACCTGGAGTTGCGCTTCGGACAACGGCGCCAGGTACGGCAGCGACGCAGCGAATCAAGTCCAGCCGTGCCGCAATGACGATCTGCAGTGTCTAGGCGATAGAGGGAACGCTGCGGCCAGCATCTATTGCCCGGGTCCGATCGAGCGACTGGCGACGCACACCGTGAGATGGATGGGCGGCCCCTATGAGTTGAAGTTCAGTCGCTATCGCTGGACCGATAGCCCGGGCGGCCCCATCACATACATCGGCGACAAGGCCGAGTTCCAGAATGACATCGGCGTCTATACGCCGATCATTTACGAGTGTGGTCTTGCCAGTGACGGCAGAACGGTTCTCGCCGTCAGTGCGACCGCAGGCAGATTGCCGCCCTGACGCCATCCCGATCCAATCGGAGAATCGAATCACCTCGCTCGATCGTAGGTGTCCGTTGTCATCGTTTCCTCAGGCGACTCCAAACCTCAAAGCTGCGAATCGAGCAGCGCGACAACCCGTTCCAGCAGCTTTTCAAGCAGCGGACGGCGGCGCCAGTCGTCAAGCGTGATGCGTTTCGCGTTGACAACGTCACCGTCGAAAACGGCGGTCTGCCGGCGCGCGAAATCGCGGTCATAGATGTTGAGATTGGCCTCGTCGTTGAGCTTGAACGAGCGGCTGTCGAAGTTAGTCGAGCCGACCGACACCAGATACTCGTCGACGACGATCAGCTTGCAGTGATACATCGTCGGCTGATACTCGTACATCTCAACGCCCGCAGCGAGCAGGTCGCCCCAGCACGCGCGCGACGCCTCGCGCACTGTGTGGGTGTCGATGCGTTTGCCGGGCGTGATGATGCGCACCTTCACTCCGCGCTTCGCTGCCTCGACGATCGCGTTGATCGTCAGCTTGTCCGGCACAAAGTACGCACTCGCCAGGTGGATGGAATGCGTTGCCGCGGTGATCGCCATGAGGTACATGAGCTGCATGTCGTCGCTGCCGCCGGAGGGCGAACTGCTGAACATGTGCGCGAAGCCTTCGCCTGCGGCGTCGATCTCCGGAAAGTATTGCGGGCCGTGAAGCACATTGCCCGTCGACTTGATCCAGTTGTCCATGAAGACCGCCTGCATCTGCCCTACCGCCGGGCCTTCGACGCGAAAGTGCATGTCGCGCCAGTGCTTCTCATCCTGCGCGTGCCCGCTCCACTCGTCGGCGATACCCACGCCGCCCGTAAAGCCGATGTGTCCGTCGATCACGAGCAGCTTGCGGTGCGTGCGGCCGTTCATGCGACCAAGACCGGTCCAGTGCGGCTTGTGTAAGCGCAGCAAAGAATTCAATAAGGCGAGTCCTGTCAACGGCGGCTAGCTCAAAGCCTGCGAGACCGTCGATTGCGAGCCGCGACACGCGGCGCGCCTTCACAGTTTCGCCTAAGACTCGAGCTCCCCGTCCGAGTAAACGAATGGACGGGGGCCGTTGATTCGGAGCGGTTGCGACAGACATGCCGTATTACAGGCGTCGCGGATTCACGCGGAGTGATCGACTCGTCGCCCCCGGGACTTACTCATCCCGGGCAACGGCAACAGGGTGGAGGACCGCAACCATTGGCGCAGCCAGCAACCATTCGCCGGCCTGCTCCCGATACCTGACGTAATGGGCGCTCTCACGGTGCGCTTCCAGCGCGGCTTCGTCCGCGTAAGCCTCGATCAGATGAAACGTGGCGGGTCGTGTGCTGTCGCGGTACAGGTCGTAGCGCCGGACGCCCGGTTCCTGCCTGCTATGCGTGAGCAGCACGCGTAGCGCTGCCTCGACGTCGGTTTCCCTTTCGGGGCGGGCCTCTAGCGTGGCAATGACTTCAATGGTCATAACGGTTCCTTTCTATCTTACGGTTGAACTATGGGACAAGTCTGGTGGCGGCTCAAAGCCTGATCACCACTTTGCCCTGTGTGTGCCCTGCTTCAGCCTCACGCAATGCCGACGGCACCTCGTCGGCGCCCAACGAGCGGACGAGGTCCATCGAACGTGATGCGGTTGCGAGGACGCGCGCGCCGGCCTGGCGTGGGGATAAGAACATTCGCCAGCTCCAGTGTTTAGTCCGGTCCTGCGTGTTGAAGAAGCAGAGCTTTCATTGTGTGATTCATGCGATGGCAGTTGTGATTTTCATGGCGCGCTCCTCAAAATCTCAAAAGCCGGACAGCACGATCTTGCCGCGTGCCTTGCCGCTCTCGATCAACGCATGGGCGCGGCGCAGATTGGCCGCATTGATGGTGCCGAAATGGTCCGCCAGCGTCGTGCGCAGCACGCCGGCGTCGACCAGCCTGGCAACCCGGGCCAGAATATTGTGCTGCTCGATCATGTCCGGGGTCTGGTACATCGATCGGGTGTACATCAATTCCCAGTGCAGCGAGATGCTCTTGGGCTTGAGGATCGGCACGTCGAGCGACTCGGGGTCATCGATCAGCCCCAGCTTGCCCTGCGGCGCCAGCATTTGGGCGATTTCGGCCAGGTGCTTGTCAGTGTGGGTCAGGCTCGCCACGTAATCGACCTCGTCAATGCCAAGGCCGCGCAACTGCTCCGGCATCGGTTGCGTGTGGTCGATCACGTGATGCGCTCCAAGCTCGCGCACCCAGTCGCGTGTTTCCGGCCGCGATGCGGTGGCGACCACGGTCAGGCCGGTCAGCTGGCGCGCCAGCTGGATCAGTATCGAGCCGACGCCACCGGCAGCGCCAATGACCAGCAGCGTCCCGATCGGGTTGTTGCCTTCGCGCACTTGCAAACGGTCGAACAACAACTCCCACGCCGTGACCGAGGTCAGCGGCAGCGCGGCCGCTTCCTCGAAGCTGAGGCTCTTCGGCATCGGCCCGACGATGCGCTCGTCGACCAGGTGCAGTTCGCTGTTGGTGCCCGCCCGCAACAGCGAACCGGCGTACATGACGCGATCGCCGGGCTTGAACAGGGTTACTTTGTCGCCCACGGCGCGCACCACGCCGGACGCATCCCAGCCCAGCACCTTGGGGACCGCTGGGGGCGGCAGCACGCCGCCACGGATCTTGGTATCGACCGGGTTCACCGAGATCGAATGCACTTCCACCAACAGGTCGTACCCGGTTGGCTCAGCCTCGGGTAACGTGGTGTCGGTCAGGGCATCCGGAGAACCGAGCGGGACCGACTCGTTATAGATAACGGCTTTCATATGTACTCCAGAAAAATGACGGTTTAAGTTACAGCGGGCCGGTTTATTCACTCACTTATATCGTCAGGAGCGCGTAGGGAAATGACCCTTACGCCGTGAATGAACTGCATGCCCTGCACTGACGCTCAAAAGTAGTGCCGAAGGTTGATCATCGTATAGGCGGGAGTTGTGAATGCGGACTGGATCGGCCCACGCGCTGCACACGCTATGTTTCTGGTTAAACATAGGTATTTGGATGAGATGGTGTGCTCGCATTCAGCGTCGACGGTCCAGGCATGCGAGGTGGCTGATGGCTTCTACGAGCAAGTGAAGGGGTCGGTTTGTCCGTCTACGCCGGCCTTTCAGTGGGTGGCATCTTTAATGCGTTCTACGAATCAGGCTGCCGGATGACGGCCTTCAGTGGAACTCCCACAAACTCGCGGCGTGCACCAACACGCGGCGCCGCGCGTTCGCGCGTAGAAGGCAAATCAGACGTGCCGTCTGCCCCGCTGCATCAAGCATAGGACAAACGGCACATCAGTACACCAGCACATCAGTACAAAAGAGAACCGACGCGCAAACTCACGCGACCGCGTAGCGTTCGAGCCAATGCGCGTAAGGCGCCGGCAATGTCCACGACGGACGCTCGATACCCAGCTTCTTCGCCGCATGGTATGGCCAGTGCGGATCGGCCAGATGCGCGCGGCCAACCATCACCAGATCCAGTTGCCCGTTCTTCACCGAACGGTCTGCCAGTTCCGGCGTATCGATGCCCCATGCCGATGAAACCGGAATCCCGGCCTCGCGGCGCACGCGTTCGGCGATCGGCGCGAGAAACGCCGGCGCCCACGGAATCGCCGCGGTCGGCGTGGAAAAGCCCACGCTTACGCTCAGCATGTCCAGTCCCTCGCGCTTGAAATTCTTCGCAAGTTCGATCGACTCAGCTAGCGTTTCCTCGTCGCGGCCGTCGTACTCGATCACGCCGAAGCGCGCCGTCAACGGCAGGTGCTCCGGCCACACCTTGCGCACCGCCGCGAGCGTTTCCAGCAGGAAGCGGCTGCGGTTCTCGAGACTGCCGCCGTACATATCGTCGCGCTGATTCGAGTGGGTGGAGAAGAAGCTCTGGCCGAGATAGCCGTGCGCAAAGTGCAGTTCGAGCCATTCGAAGCCCGCGTCGCGTGCTCGCTTCGCGGCGGCGACGAAATCTTCGCGAACGCGCGCGATATCGTCGAGCGTCATCGCTTTCGGCACCTTGGGCAAATTGCCGCCGAACGCGATCGCCGATGGTGCGATGGTTTGCCAGCCGCGGCTGTCGCCATCAGCGATATGATCGTCGCCTTCCCACGGACGGTTGGCGCTCGCTTTGCGGCCCGCGTGCCCGATCTGGATGCCCGGCACCGAGCCGGCCGCCTTGATCGACGCGACGACCGGTTCAAAAGCCTGCGCCTGCTCGTCGGTCCAGATCCCGGCGCAACCCGGCGTGATACGGCCTTCGGGCGACACGGCCGTCGCCTCGACGATCACCAGCCCGGCACCGCCGCGCGCCAGACCGGCCAGGTGCACACGGTGCCATTCGTTGATCAGGCCGTCTTCGGCGGTGTACTGGCACATCGGCGGAATGGCGATCCGGTTGCGCAAGGAAACGTCTTTGAGCTTGTAGGGCTGGAACAGTGCGGACATCGGGTGAAACTCCTCTGGACTTGCTTGTACGTTAGTTCGATAAACATCGAATAACCAAGTATCGCAGAAACCTTTATCATTTGCAGGATGCGTACCTATAACCATCCTGCCGCTGAGGACTTCACGCTCGGACGGCTCTTCCATGCCCTGAGCGACCCGGTTCGCCTCGAAATCGTCCGTCGGCTGTCGTCCGTCGACGAGGCGACCTGCGGCGAGCTAGACGGCGGCCGCCCGAAGTCGAGCGTGTCGCATCACTTCCGGATCCTGCGTGAGGCGGGCCTCGTGCGCACGCGTGTGGCCGGCACCGTGCATCAGAATTCGTTGCGGCGCGCGGAACTGGACAGCCGGTTTCCGGGGTTAATGGAGGCGATACTCAAGCAGATCGCCGCGGAACCGGCGTTGAGCGAGCCGGCTTAGGGCTTCTGGCTTGTCGTCTCCGGCTTGTCGTCTCCGGCTTGTCGGCTTCGGCTTCGGCCCGCCTGCCCTGTGCGCCGATGAATCGCGCGGCAGGCGCCAGGCTGGCCGAATCAGCCGGCACGACACGGCGTCGATCTCAACCCGGCTTGCCCGCCGGTGAATCGCGAAGCTCGTGCACGACAATACGCGCCTTGCCCGCGACTTTCGCACGATACATGGCGGCATCGGCCGCGCGTAACAGGGCTTCCGCACTCAAAGACGGTGCCTCGCCGCGCAGTAGCATGCCGATACTGGCCGATACCCGCACGACCTTCGCCCCGAACGTTATGGGCTGGCTCAGTGTCAGCAGGATTGCACGTGCAATTCTCTCCAGTGCGGCACGATCGACTGCAGGACCAGTCAGCAGCACGGTGAATTCATCCCCGGCATGTCGCGCAACCAGATCGCCGGCACGCACGCAGCGACTTATCCGACGCGCGGTTTCAACCAGCACTTCGTCGCCGCACTGATGCCCGTATGTATCGTTCACGGCCTTGAAGCCGTCCAGGTCGATAAACATGATGGCAGCCACGCCTTCGCCGCCTGCCGCGCATGCCTCATCCAGCCTCTCGAGGAAGGAGCGTCTGTTCGGCAAGCCGGTCAGCGCGTCGTGGAACGCCTGATGCCGCAGCCGATCGAGCAACGCCGTTCGCTCCGTCACATCGCAGAAGCAGCTCGCGATTGTCTGGACTTGCGTCGGACGCTTCGTGAGCAGGTATCCCGATCACCCAAGAACGCATGCTTCACTGCTTCGGCTCCATTGGCTGGCCAAGCACGAATGGGCCGCCTTGGAAGCGTTGTGCGGGATCGTCGCGCGAGTCGCTCGGTGCGGTCGCGGGGAAACGTTCCGCGAACCGCGCAGCGCTGTCGCGCGGGTTGAACCCGAGGAAGCTGGCTTTCGTGTTGTCCCACCACTTGACCGGATTGTTCGACGCGCCGTACACGACTACGTGCCCGACGCAATGCGTGAACAACGAGCAGCGCACCAGTTCAATAAAGTCGCGATAGCTCAGATACGTGACGAGCATGCGCGGGTTCTTCGGCTCTTCGAACGACGAGCCGATTCGCAGGCACACCGTCTCGATGCCGAAACGATCGTAGTAATAGCGCGAAAGCGCCTCGCCGAAGCACTTCGTCACGCCGTAGAGACTGTCCGGGCGCTGCGGCGAGTCGGCGTCGAGCACCTGGGTGACCGGATGAAAACCGATCGTATGATTGGAGCTCGCGAACACGATGCGCTTCACGCCGTGCTTGCGCGCTGCCTCATACACGTTGTATGTGCCGACAATGTTCGCGCCGAGCAGATCCTCGAACGGGGCGTCGACGGAGATGCCGCCGAGATGCACGATCGCATCGACGCCCTCGACAAGTTGCATCACCGCCGGCCGGTCCGCCAGATCGACGATGCTCGTTTCCTCGTGCGGCGCAGGCTCTCCGAGCTCCGAGATGTCGCTCACGCGCACGACATCGGCCCAATTGGCGAGCGCGCCGCGCAGCTGGCTGCCCAGGTTGCCGGCGGCTCCGGTCAGAAGCAGGCGCCGGAACGGCTTGAACGACGGCACGACTGTTTGGCTCATAAAAACTCCTGAAAAATGACTGACGGAAAACGTTTTCTACACGAGAGCGATGGATGAGGTTCAGCATCAATCGCCGGATGCGCGGCCATTAGACGGCGCTTACGCCGAATGGCATTCGCCCGCCTGACCGCGCTTTCTGCGACAATCGGTAAACAAAAGAGAAAACGTTACCTTTTGCATGAAAAAACCTTCCCCAACTATTCGCGACGTCGCCGCAGCCGCCGGCGTGTCGGTCGCCACGGTGTCGAAGTACATGAACGGGGCGCAGCGCTTCTCCGCACCGGTCGAGGCTCGCCTGAAGGCTGCGATCGAGGAACTCGGCTACCGCTCGAATCCGCTTGCGCGATCGATGATCACCGGCCGCTCCCGCACCATTGGGCTGACCATTCTTGACATCAGCAATCCGCACTTCACGAACGTCGTGAAAGGCGCCAACCGCGTCGCGCTGCGGCACGACTACACGCTGCTGCTCGTCGACACCGACGAAAACCAGGCGCGTGAGCGCCCGCTGATCGAAGCGCTCGCGCAGCGGGTCGACGGCCTGATCGTCAGTTCGCGGATGCCCGACAATGACGCGCAGTGGTTGCTCGATCTCGGCAAGCCAGTCGTGCTGTTGAGACGTAGCGATGTGCTGCAGATCCCGAGCGTCGGAATCGACAACCGGCTCGCAACCTACATGCTCGCGCGGCATCTGCTCAACCTCGGGCATCGTCACATCGCCTACCTCGGTTTTGGGAAGGCACGCATCAACGACGAGCGCATTCGCGGCGCGCGAGAGTGTCTGGAGGAGGCCGGCCTCACGCTCGACGTGTACGACGCTCACGCGCCGACGGCGCATGCAGGCGAAGATGCGTGCTCGCGCGTGATGCTCGGTCCGCGCAGGCCGCAGGCGGTGATCTGCTACAACGACCTGATCGCGCTCGGCTTCATGAAAGAGGCGGCGTCGCTCGGCATCAGGGTGCCGCAGGAGCTCTCGGTGACCGGCGTCGACAACGTCCCGTATGGCGAGTACGCAGCGCCTGCGCTCACGACCGTCGATATTCAGAGCGAGAAGATGGGCGAACTCGCGATGCAAAAGCTCATCGACGCGCTCGCGGGCCATGCGGAGGCTGGGCACTCGACGTTCGAGCCGAGGCTCATCGTCCGTGAGTCGACAGCGGCCCGCAGCTGAGGCGCCTCGTGCTTTCACGCGTCGAGCTTCGCGGGCGTCATGCGCGGCGTCAGCATCTGCATGACGCCAAGCGCGACGAGATAGGCGAGCGCGCCGATCGCGAACAGTACCCAGTAGTGGCCCGTGCGTTGCAGGACCTGTCCGATCACTTCCGAGAACAGCACCGCGCCGATCGAGCCCGCCATCCCGCCGACCCCCACAACCGCGCCCAGCGCGCGCTTCGGAAAGAGATCGGACGCGGTGGTGAAAAGATTCGCGGACCAGCCTTGATGTGCGGCTGCGGCCAGTCCGACGATCGCGACGGCGCCCCACAGGTTATCGACTTGGGAGACGAACGCGATCGGCAGCACGCAGCACGCGCAGATCAGCATCGCTGTCTTGCGCGCGGCGTTCACGCTCCACCCGGATCGCAAGAGCGCCGAAGAGAGCCAGCCGCCGCCGATACTGCCGACGGTCGTCATCGCATAGATGCAGACGAGCGGCAGGCCGATGTGCTGCATGTCCATGCCGCGCGACTCGTTAAGCCACTTCGGTAGCCAGAACAGATAGAACCACCACACCGGGTCAGTCAGGAACTTGCCGATCAGGAACGCCCACGTCTCGCGCTTTCGGATCAACGCACCCCAGCCCGGCGCGCGGGCGTTCACGTTGACGGCATCGAGCGTCTCGGCCTCGTCCTGTCCGCCCTCCACCGAACTCGTGTCTGCGGACCGGTAGAGCGCGAGCCATACGGCCAGCCAGACGAGGCCCACCGCCCCGATGATCACGAACGCCGCACGCCAGCCGAACGCCAGCGCAAGCGGCGGGATGATTGCGGGCGCGAACACTGCGCCGATATTCGCGCCAGAGTTGAAGATGCCGGTCGCAAGCGCACGCTCGCGCCGCGGGAACCATTCTGCCGTCGTCTTGATGGCAGCCGGAAAGTTACCCCCCTCGCCGATGCCAAGCAGCGCACGAACTATGGCGAAGCCGGCCACCGAGCCGACCGCCGCATGCAACACCGCAGCCATGCTCCAGATCAGCATCGCAAGCGCGTATGAAATGCGCGTGCCCAGCCAGTCGACGATCCGGCCGAAGCACAGAAGGCCGACCGCGTAGAACGCCGAGAAGGCGATCACGATGCGGCCGTATTGCACCTGGGTCCAACCAATGTCGTGCTGCAGCACCGGCGCGAGCAGACCGAGAATCTGGCGGTCCATGTAGTTGATTACGGTGGCGAAGAAAAGGAGCGCGCAGACCGTCCAGCGGTAACGGCTAGCGGCGGTGCGCGCGGGTCTGATAACGGCGGAATGCATGTAAGTCTCCGTTGCGCGGCGGCGCTCGTCGCGTCGCGCTATGTGTCATTGAAGGCAGGGAGCGCCGAGGGTCGCTACGCGCCGCAGCAGGTGCGCCACGTCACGGGCACGTCAATTTAGGAAAACGTTTTTCTAGGATAGAAGCATTGTGACTCTCTGTCTAGTCCTTGGTTTACCTGGTCTTGTGCTCTGCAATCCAATGGTGGGACCATCTATCCCCGAAGTAGGGTTAATCGTTTTCGTTCATATGCGTAGCGGCCTCTCGGCAGGTCGAGACGGCGCGGAGGTCAGGCGGACTGGCGGGACGCGGGTCCGTCGTGTTTCAGCATCGATCCACTTACAATCAGGAGACAAAAATGCATTCGTCAAGAAAATCAGCCGTTATTTTCGCGGCCAGTACACTGACGTTCCTTCTCGTCAGTGCCTGCGGAGGCGGCCTGAACGATGGTCCGAAAAGTCCAGTTTCTTCTGCGTCGACCGTGTCTCTCCACGGAATCGTTTATGGAGCGACGGATACGAGCGTCCCGCCAGGAGCAGGCGTGTCTATAACCATGATGGGGCAGATGAGAGCGCTCTTTGATCTCATCAGGAAAGCGCCTGATTTCACACAGGTGGTGATGGACCTGGGCGACGGCAGTCCGGTCCATGTACTCGATACGAACACGGGCGATAAATTTCTTCCAGGCAAACTGGCGCTCGGCCTGTCGTACATATTGATCGATATGAAAGCGAAAGGGGATCCGAAATACGCGGATTACCTCGCGACGTATCAAAAGATAACAACCGCGATGATGACGCAGACAAGCGGCGCGAATTACACGTATGCGAATACATCCTGGGGCGAGTACTACTACCTCGTTGCGCTTAATAATTTCAAAGCGCATGGCATGCTCAACGAGGTCTTCAGCGACGCAATGCTCGCTACCCTTCAAAATCGCCTGAACTTCTGCGATATGTTTGGCGCCGATGCAAGCGGCTTGAAGAATACGTGCCCCGCCACAGGTACGCCGATCGACGTTGCATCGCTTAATACCGCTCAAAACTACTATGCGGTTTCTTACGGTATTGCGGGACTAAGACAAAAACTGGGATGGAGCAATCCGACTTTCTCTTCCGCCACCGACCCGGCTGTGGCATCGATGGGTGCGCGGGACGCGCTTCTGTACACACTCACGAATCACATTCGGAAAGACTCGTCCGGCGGTTTTTCCGACGAGGCCTCGAACACCCATACGACCTATTATGATCAGGCACGCTTCGATCGGTACAGCACGTTGCTAATTGGCGAAGTCGTTGAACGAACTTTCGAAATGGGCAATGAGGCGAATCTCACGCCCGAATTGAAATCCTATCTACGCAAGTCAGTCGACCTCATTCTTCCGCAGCTCAACGCAGATGGCCAGGGTTTCAATTATGGCAGGTCCATCGGGCCGTACGGGGACTCCGCCTTTATGGAAATCCTGACTGCTGCGGCAAATGCCGGCGTACTGTCCGCTCAGGAGATGGAGGTGGCCTATTCGTTCATCTACAAGGCGGCCTATCGTTTCGACACGTTCTGGTACGACCCGACCTTGCCGACTCCATCCGTGAATATGTGGGTCAAGGGCCGCGGCACCGACGCGTATCGCGGCAAGCCTCGCGTGATGGGCGAGAACTTCAGCCTGCTGCACCAGTACATGTATGTGAACGCGTGGTGGGACAAGCTCGGTTTCAACGGCAAAGCGCCGATGTCCGATGCCGACCTGCAAGCGTGGCTGAATACAAAACCGCATTACACGCTCACCTGGTACAACTTGCCCACCGATACCGCGCATCCGTATAGCGCCGCGCTCATCACCGTGCGCGACGGCAAGCGGGTCATCAATCTGAATCTGAGCCAGGCGCCCGACTACAATTCGTACACGCCCTATTACCCGACGCCGTTCTCCGACAACCTGATTTACGGCACAACGGATCTGGGCTATGCGTTGCTGATTCCGCAAGTTTCCTATAACGGGAAAACCTACATTCCGGTCACGTATTATAAGAACCTGAATGTTCAGGAAAACAACGGCCAGGTGGCCGTCTCTTTCGACACGACCAAGTTCCGGCAGGCCGTTAAGAATGCGACCTATGCCACGGATATCGACCTGCAGGTCCACACGGTTCTAACGTTTGGTCAAGGCACACTGACGCGAACCGATACGCTGAGTTCCGGGACGTTGACCGGCCCCATCGCGGTCGAGACAGACTTCACGTCCTTTGCGGATTTCCCGAACACCACAGCGAATAGCGATGGATTTTCGGTTAAGTACGCTAATAGCAATGCGACCAGCTATGGCACGATGGGTTTTGACGGTTGCGCCCTGTCTAACTTCGAAATGGCGGCTGGGGTAACCAATCCGTTGTCGACCACTCCGATCGGGCAGCTGCATTCGAACTTTGCCTGTACGACACGCCCCTTCGCACTCAACGCGGGAAGTAGTCGTACGTTCAGCTGGACGCTGAAGTACGCCGTTTCAAATTGATCCTATGAAGTGCGCCGGCCTTTTAAGGGCCGGCGTTGCCTCGCAAGGAAGTCTATGAGCTGAACTAGCTGTGCGGGTCGAAAAAAAACCCATCCAGACGGACGGCCCTCGTATTCGCACAACGTCTCGCGCCTCTGTGAACCGATTGCCTGCCGGCCGAACCTCGGCTTGCCTTTACCCCTGGGATACGCGACATTTCTGGAATCGCCTGTAGCGAAGCAGAACACCCTGATCCAAGCCCGCTCGCAACCTCTGCATCCAGGAACAATGCGCATCCCACCACTAAAAGCCATCATCGCGTTCGAGAGTGTCGCACGCACGAAGAGCGTCAATCGGGCGGCCGATGAATTAGGGTTAACGCCATCCGCGGTCAGCCATCAGATTGCCAACCTCGAATCCATCGTGGGAAGGCCCTTGTTCACAAGACTGGGACGGGGGCTGGTTTTGACGCCCACGGGTCAGCAATATCTGGCCGATGTCACCGGATCGCTCGCCGACCTGAGCCGCGCGACGGAACGCGCATCGAGCCAATCGGGTGTCGAGATACTTCGCATTCACTCGAGTCCCAGCTTTGGGTTGATGTGGCTGCTGCCGCGGCTGGCTTTGTTCCAGGAAGCGAACGGCGACATTCAGTTGAATCTCGCATGCTCATATGAGGATGTATCGTTCACCTCCGGCTTCTATGACGTCGACGTCCGGCATGGCTACGCTCATTGGACCGATGGCGAGATCAAAACGCTACGCAACGAGTTCATCGCGCCTCTTGCATCGGAGGAATACCTGAGAAGACACCCGGTGCGTGCCCCCGAGGATCTGCTCGAGCGGCGCCTGATCTTCTCGGAGACGCCTCTCGTTCAGTGGAAGCAATGGTTCGGCAAGTTCGGCGTCGCGGTGTCGCCCAAGGCATACGATTTCGCGTTCGACCGCTCGTACATGTCGCTCGAAGCCGCAGCGTTGGGACACGGCGTCGCGCTGGAAAGCACGATGCTCGCATCGGTCCACCTCAAGCGCGGTTCGCTCGTACCGGTCTTCGATCGCACGTATGCAGTCGAAGTCGGGGCCCATCACCTCGTTTACCCTTCCCAGAACGCGGACTTGCCGCGCGTGGCCAAGTTTTTGACCTGGGTCGAGCAGGAGATCAGCCGCAACACCTGAAAATTCTTCAGCAATAGTTGAGCCGAACTGCATTGATCGAGATGGTTGAAGCGCTGAAACTGCGTCTACCAACTAACGTGATCGATGGAGACAAACATGTTGCTCGACAGCCAGGTAGTAATCGTAACCGGCGCAGCCTCGCCGCGTGGCATTGGCAAGGCAACCGCAAAAGCGCTTGCTGCGCAAGGCGCGCGGGTGGTGATTCTAGACCTTCGCAAGGAAGACGCAGAGAGTGCCGCGCGTGAACTCGGCGAAGAACACTTCGGCCTCGCCTGCGATGTGACCGATAAGGCCGCATGCATGGCTGCCGCCAAGGCGGTCATCGAAAGGTACGGCCGTGTCGATGGTCTTATCAACAACGCAGGTATCACCCAGCCGTTGAAGACAATGGACATCGGAGCCGACAACTTCGATGCGGTCATCGACGTGAACCTGCGCGGCACGCTCTACATGTCGCAAGCGGTTATTCCGCAAATGAGAGCGCAAAAGAGCGGCAGCATTGTCTGCATGTCATCCGTGTCCGCGCAACGCGGCGGAGGCATCTTCGGCGGACCTCATTACAGCGCTGCAAAAGCGGGCGTACTCGGTCTCGCGCGTGCCATGGCGCGCGAACTCGGGGCGGACAACATCCGCGTCAACTCGATCACACCGGGCCTGATTCAGACCGATATCACCGGAGACAAGCTCACGACGGAGATGCGCGCCGACATCATCAAGGGCATCCCGCTCGGCCGACTCGGCGATGCGGCCGACGTCGCGAACGCCTGCCTGTTCCTCTCGAGCGATCTGTCGGCCTATCTGACCGGCATCACGCTCGACGTCAACGGCGGCATGTTAATCCACTAAGCGCAACATCCGTCGCGATTGCGGCGGATGAGTCAATGCACCCGGCGGTAAAAGCCGGGGCAATATGGCCGCAATCATCTTGCATGGGGCCAGACTAAGAGCTTTGCATGGGATGCAGAGTAAGCGCTAAAGCGCGAACTCTGATCGACAGCTAAAGCGCTAACTCTGGCCGACAGGAGACAACCATGAAAACGAAAGCCGCTGCGCCGTCTATGACGGGCGATGTCACATCGCTTGCCGATCCGGCGAGCTTCGAATCAAAAACGTATGCGAAGGTGGGACGGCGCTTGATACCGTTCCTGATGCTGTGCTATCTGGGCGCTTATCTCGATCGGGTCAACGTGGGCTTCGCGAAACTGCAGATGCTCAACGACCTGCGATTCAGCGAAACCGTGTATGGCTTCGGCGCCGGCATTTTCTTCCTCGGTTATTTTCTCTTCGAGGTACCGAGTAATCTCATGTTGCACAAAGTGGGCGCGCGAAACTGGCTCGCTCGCATCATGCTGACGTGGGCGGTGATCTCGGCCTCCTTTGTCTTCGTCAAGTCGCCCACCACCTTCTATGTCCTGCGCTTTCTATTGGGCGTGGCCGAGGCAGGGTTCGCGCCAGGCGTCATCCTGTATCTGACTTACTGGTTTCCGTCTGCGCGGCGCGCCAAGGCGCTCTCCCTCTTCTTCATGGCGATTCCGCTGGCCGGCATTGTCGGCGGGCCGCTGTCCGGTTACATCCTGCATGCATTCCAGGGCGTACACGGTCTCGCTGGCTGGAAGTGGCTGTTCATCATCGAAGCGCTGCCGTCGCTGCTCCTTGGCGTCGCCATCCTGCTCTACCTCGACAACGGTATCGCTGCCGCAAAATGGCTCACTGATCCGGAGAAGGCGCTCCTCGCACGCAACGTGGCGAACGACAACGCCCACAAGATCGCCCATGTGTCGATCAGATCTTTCATCGGCGATCGTCGTCTGTGGTTGATGGCTGCCATCTACTTCTGCGTCGTGCTCGGTCAGTATGGGCTGACGTTCTGGCTGCCGACGATCATCCGCAAGTCCGGCGTGGCCGACCCGCTGTGGGTAGGCATCTTTACGGCCGTACCGTACCTGTGCGCCATCATTGCGCTGCCGCTGGTGGGCGCGAGCGCTGACCGCCACCGTGAGCGTCGTCTGCATCTTGCGATCCCGATGCTCGTCTCGGCAGCAGGCTTTGCAACGCTTCCGATGCTGGGCGGAGTCGGCGCGTCGCTGGTGTGTGTCAGCGTGGCCGCCGCCGGCATCCTCGCCTCGTCGTCGCAGTTCTGGTCACTGCCGACCGCGCTTCTCGGCGGCATGTCCGCCGCGGCGGGTATCGCCGCGGTGAACTGTTTCGCCAATCTCGCAGGCTTCTTCTCGCCTGCCATCGTGGGCTGGTTGAACGACCTGACCGGTAAATCGACGGCCGGGCTCATCTTTATCTCTGTGGCGATCGTCATGGGTGCCGCGCTTGTGTTCCTCGTGCCAGCCAAATCCGTCAATCGCTGACACCGTTTGCCGCAAAGACTCATTTTTCAATCAAGGAGACATCATGAACAGTCCGTCATCAGATGCGGTGACGCTCGCCGAGCGCGCCTATCGGATTCGCAGAAACGCCTTGCTGATGGGCGAAGTGCAGGGCCAGGGCTATATCGGCCAGGCACTTGATATCGCCGATGTACTCGCGGTTGCCTACTTCGGTGCGATGCGTTACCAACCCGACAACCCCGACTGGGAAGGCCGCGACCGCTTCCTGCTGTCCAACGGCCACTACGCGATCGCGCTTTACGCCGCGCTTTTCGAAGCCGGCTTCCTGCCCCCGGAAGAACTCGAAACCTACGGCAGCGACGACAGCCGGCTGCCGATGTCCGGTATGGCGAGCTACACGCCCGGCATGGAGATGTCCGGCGGCTCGCTCGGCCACGGTCTCACGATCGCGGTGGGCCGCTGCCTGGGACTGAAGCGCAAGGGCTCAAATGCCTTCGTCTACACGCTCTTCTCCGACGGTGAACTCGATGAAGGCGCGATCTGGGAGGGCCTGATGTCGGCCGCTCACTGGAAGCTGGACAACCTGATCGCCATGGTGGACGTCAATAACCAGCAAGCAGATGGTCCCTCCTCGAAGATCATGGCGTTCGAGCCGCTCGTCGAGAAGCTCGAAGCATTTGGCTGGTTCACGCAGCGCGTGGACGGCAACGATATTGACGCGGTGAAAGCGGCCTTCGATGCTGCACGCAATCATCCGAAGGAGCAGCCACGGATTATCGTTTGCGATACCCGCATGGGCTGCGGCGTGCCGTTTCTCGAAGAACGGGAAAAGAACCATTTCATCCGCGTCGATGCCCACGAGTGGCAACTGGCGCTCGCAGCACTCGAAGCACGGAGACAAGCATGAACGACACCACTCTTACCGCGAAGCCGCGCCTGAAGACCTCGGCGATGATCGCTTCCATTGCCGGCGAAGGACAAGTCACGCGTTCGGCGCCGTTCGGCCATGCATTGGCCCAACTGGCCCGGGAGAAGAAGAACGTGATCGGCATGACGGCCGACCTCGGCAAGTACACCGACCTGCATATCTTCGGAAAGGAGTTTCCGGACCGCTACTATCAGATGGGCATGGCCGAGCAGTTGCTGATGGGCGCGGCCGCAGGTATGGCGCATGAAGGGGCGCAGCCGTTCGTCACGACGTACGCCGTATTCGCAACCCGTCGCGCGTATGACTTCATGCACCAGGCCATCGCAGAAGACAACCTCGACGTGAAGATCATCTGCGCGCTGCCTGGGCTAACGACCGGCTACGGTCCGAGCCATCAGGCAGCCGAGGATCTTGCGCTCATGCGCGCAATGCCGAACATGACGGTCATTGATCCGTGCGACGCACTCGATACCGAGCAGATGGTGTCCGCGATCGCCGCGCATAACGGCCCGGTGTATGCGCGCCTTCTGCGTGGCAACGTTCCGGCCGTGCTAGACGAATACGACTATCAGTTCGAGCTGGGCAAGGCGAAGCTGCTTCGCGACGGCGCCGAGGTGCTGATCATCTCGTCGGGCATCATGACCATGCGCTCGCTGGAGGTGGCGAAGTTGCTGGAAGCGGACAACGTGGGAGTTGGCGTACTGCACGTCCCGACCATCAAGCCGCTCGACACTGAGACGATTTTGTGCGAAGCGCGGCGCACGGGTCGCATGGTGGTGGTCGCCGAGAATCACTCGGTGATCGGCGGCCTCGGCGAAGCGGTCGCGACCACGCTGCTCACGGCGGGCGTCACGCCGATGTACCGCCAAATCGCACTGCCCGATGAGTTTCTTGGTGCGGGCGCGCTGCCGACCTTGCACGATCGCTATGGCATCTCGACCAACGTCATGGCCGATACCATCAAGGGCTGGCTTCGATGAGCCCACGGTGTCATTCAGACGCAGCCGCACGGCGGACATCGCTCCGCCTGCGCGTGAAACGAGTCGTCTGCTAGTTTGAAAGGGGGGTGCGTCAGTTCCGTCGACGCACCGCCATCGACTGCCAGGCCCGTGCGTTGACGAAACCTGCTACGCGTTAGTACTGGCCGTCAACGCTGAAGCAACTAGCCGCGTGCTTGTCCGCAATCCTTTGGTTCCCGACAACCCATCGCGTCCCGCCGATGTCTTATCCAATTGGCCAAACGCAAACACTTAGCCCGCCTGGTTGATCGCTGCACCGTTGCCATGACTTATAATCATCAAGCCGTCGGGAAACACCCGGTGGTCAGGTGTGGAAGCCTGCAGTCAGAAACCGCACCCCCGCTCAGGCGGGGCGTGCGTCTACCTCTGCACGTCTATATTTCAATGGGCGGGCTGTGGTGGGGGAGCCGCGAGGCTCGCCGGCATGTTTCTGACCCGGTCTTCCAAACCCGCCACGTGCCCGCTCACCCACTTCCCCAAGCAAGCGAGTGTCGGGCGATCCAGGAAGTACCAGGGAGGTCGCACCATGAGCAGCAAACCTACAAAACAATCTCAACCCGCTTCACGCCCGTCTGTCGACGCGCTTCAGTACGAAAAGCTTGCGCTCTCCACCTTCGATCTATGCAACCGGCAGTTGAGCCAGCTCAACACATTGATCACACCTGGGTCCTCAATATGTAGGAATCCTGCCATCACGGGTGACGAAAGACGACGTCAGCAGACCATGCTTGAATTGCTCGTCGATACGGCAGAGCAATATCAGCGGGAGCTGGAATGTGACCGTGAGCTGTATCAGGTGATCGCACTCGACGCGAAGGGCATCCCTCAACGCCGCATCACTGCGAACCGTGCAATGCGCCTTCTTGCAGAGGCATCAGAAATAGCGGCGAAGGAAACACCAGCAGCCACAAAGCCGAGCCCGGGCAAGCAAACGTCAGCCAAACCCACGACGAGCGCATAAACGGACGAGGCGTCCCCACAATGGACTCCCGCGCCGCACTAACTATCAAGAAGGCGAGCAACTTCAGTTGATCAGATTTGCAGGATGCCTGCCCTCCGTCACGAGCACGGGCGAGCGCCGCAAGCAAATGTGGACAGGCATCCCCGGGAGCTTTCCGGCGGTTCGTGCGAACGCGTGCTCCCGGCCACAAACAGCCGCTCACATGCGTCATCGCCCGGACGTTCGAGCGACGGTTCCACTCCGTAAACGGCCATCCAATCGTCAAGGACGAACGCTTGGTCATCGGCCGGAGCCGCCATTGGGACAGGCCGGGTTCTTCGTCGGCAACGTGGCGGATTGCTGACGTTGGCGGCCTGGATCGATCCAGCGGCAGCTTTCCTTATCGACGGACTCACACTCTCGACCCAAACCGATCATAAAACTTTTTCGTCAGCGGTCATTCGCTCGCCCCGTCAGACTAAACGACGGTGCGGATTGTGTTCGGTGCACATGGGTTACACGGGGTTATTTCTGACTGAGTATCTCTTACTCAGATCCTTCACAGAGAACGCTAAGGCAGGAGGTAGGCGTTCGAGAAAGCGGATCTGATGCCGTGATCGGGGCGCAGGGCTACACGCGGGCTAACGCATCTCCAATAGGCACGTCTCCTCCTACAAAACCAAATACCTTGTTGACCAGTCGCGCCTTGAGCGCATCGAGAACGACCTCGGCCACATCTTCACGCGCCACCGGGTCGCGCGGAGAGTCGGCATCCGACACGATCTGAATGGTTCCCACTCCCGGCTCCATTGTCAGCGTGCCGGGGCGCAGCACAAGGTAATCGAGCCCGCTAGCAATCACGTAGTCGTCCGATTCGCGTTTCATTTGCGCGTAGTGTTGTAGTGCTTGCTGCGAACGTTCCGGCGCGTACGCAAGCAATGCACTGATAACGACAAAAAGGCCCACGCTGCTTTGCTTTGCGTAATCGACCGACTTGATGATCGAGTCGCGGTCGATCAGGCGTTCCTGCTCCGAGCCCTCGGTTTCTGCCGAGCCGGCGGCGTAAATGACAGTATGTACGCCGCTGAATACATGCGAGAAATCGCCAGTCAGGTCGGCGATGAGCGGTCGGACGCCGAACCGCTCGAAAGCATCGCTTTTTGCCGCGTTGCGTATCAACGGGCAGAACGGGATGGCGGCGGCATGCAATTTTTCGGCTATTAGCCGCCCCGTTCTCCCGCTTGCGCCAATTAACAGAACGTTCATGACTTTTCTCCTGGAACGATGTGCTACACAGCAGTCTGTATTCACAGTCTAGTATCAGAACGCGAAAGTTTTCTGCATCCATCAGGCTGGGGCAAGTCGCAACGGCGGGCCCAACCGCTATTCCTCGTCACCGAGTTTCCCTGCGTCCGTAAGCGCAGTCTTCCGCACAGTGTCAAACTTTGGAACCATCGTCGTATGCGCGCTGTGGAGGGCCGGCACGGACACGACCGCGGACAGCCGGCCCGAGCCCACGAGAGGCGCTTGCTGGCCGGTAGTACGCGTTCGCAGAAACCGCAGGTAAGGAGCCGCCGAGGATCCAAATGTCCGGTCCGGGGACGATCGTCGAACTGGTGCAATCGGCCAGTTCTAGTCGTTCGCTCTCGGGACGCGACGGTCACTCGAATGTCCGGTTAGGTCGGATAGTGAGCTTTTTGATTCTGCAAAAATGGGGGGGCCGCCTGCGCCCACCTCGTGGGGCAGTCAGGAATCGACACAGCGAAGCTGACCCCGTTCGATCTCACGCGACGTCCACCACGATCTTCCCGCGTGCGGTGGCATTCGTGATCGCCTCGTAGGCGAGTTCCGCCGATGGCAGGTCGAACCGGCGAGGATCGAGATTCGGCGTGAGTTTGCCGGCTTCGATCAACCGTGTGGCCTCGCGCAGCATCGCTCCGTGATGCGCTCGATGCATGCCGCTCAGGAGCGGATAGAGGGTGAAGACTCCTGAGTACGTGGCTTCTCGAAACGACAGGGGCGCCAGCGAATGCGTACCCCAGCCCAACGCGCTGACGACATGTCCAAAGTGCCTGACTGCCGCAAACGATGCATCGAGCGAAGGGCCGCCAACGGTGTCGACCACAACGTCGAAGCCTGTGTCCTGGGTCAACGACGCAACATACTGCTCGACCGATTGCGACCGGTAGTCGATAGGCGTGGCGCCCAGACGCGCAACGAGTCCGTGGTCGCGTGCACTCGCTGTTGCGAAGACCTGGGCGCCGAGGGCCCGCGCGAGCTGCACGGAGATATGCCCGACACCGCCTGCTCCGCCTTGCACCAGCACAGTTTGGCCCGCTTTCAGATGGGCCCGATCGACAATTCCGGAATAGGAGGTGATGAACGCGAGGGGCAGCGCCGCGGATTCCCGCATCGACAGGTTGGCCGGCTTGATCGCAAGCAGGTCGGCGTCGACCGCCACATACTGCGCCAGCGAGCCCTGAAGACCACCGACGCCGCCCGTCATGCCGTAAACCTCGTCGCCGACATGGAAAGCGGTCACCCCCGGCCCAACGGCATCGACCACGCCAGCCATATCGATGCCGAGCACCAACGGTAGCGGATGCTTCGCATGCGCTGCGCTACCAGCGCGGATCTTGGTGTCTAGCGGATTCAGACCGCTTGCAGCAATGCGTACACGTACCTGGCCGTGTACGGGTTCGGGCATCGCGATTTCGGTCAATTCGAGCGGGCCGTTGTAGCGGCTAAGGACGAGCGCCTGCATGGTCATGGTGGATGCCTTCTTGGGTTGGTTTCCCATCGAGTGAACGAGTCAATGCGTTATCATGGTTTATGCTCAAATGCATGTAAATCGATGTTTCTGCATATGGCTCATGCAAAAATGAATGAACCGCACTTGGACTGGGGCGATGTCCGGATCTTTCTGGCGATTGCTCGCTGCGGCACGCTGGGAGCAGCAGCGAAGCGCGTGGGCCAGACCCAGCCCACGATGGGACGCAGATTGCGCGCACTCGAAGATGCACTCGGACATACGCTGTTCCAGCGCACGAGCAACGGCTTCGTGCTGACGGATGAGGGTGCTACGGTGCTTGCCTATGCCGAGCGAATGGAGGAGGAAGCACTTGGCTTCACGCGTGCGCTCACCGGGAAAGAGACCCAGTTGACGGGTCTGCTGCGCGTCTCCTCGTCGGACTGGTTCGGCGTGCACATACTCACGCCAGTGTTCGCGCGCTTTCTAGCGAAGTACCCGGGCATCTCGTTGGAGCTCGTCACGGATTCGCGCCTCTACAACCTTGCGCGGCGCGAGGCGGACCTGCTTTTCCGCATTACGCCGTTCGACGAACCGGACGTCGTCCAGCGCAAGCTGATGCGCATCGACTATGCGTTGTACGGGCACGCGGATCTCGTCCCGCCGACACGCGGTGGGGGTGATGGGTACGCGCTGATCAGCATGGACAGCGAGTTCGGCTCGCTGCCCGACGTCGAGTGGGTCAAGCGCATGCTGCCCCGGGCCAGGATCGTGTTCGGCAGCAATAATCGCGGAGTACAGGCACGCATGTGTGCTGAGGGATCTGGCTTTGCAGTACTGCCCTGTCCGCTGGGTGATGCGACGGCGGGCATCCGACGAGTCGATTTAGGCGAAGCGCCGCCGGGTCGCGATGTCTGGCTTGGCTTTCACCGCGATTTACGTCGCGTCGCGCGACTGCGCGCACTGCTGGACGCAACGATCGATGCACTAGCCAATGTTTGAGTCAGGCGGGCAATCCTTGCCTCCGCGTGGTCTACGCCGCTTCGCCAGGCCGCCTTTCTGAGCGGAGCGACCCAGGTTTTAGCAGATCGTCCTCAGGTGGTGATACGGCTTTGGTCAAGCCGCCGCACTCGTGAATGACCGTTGTAGCTTGCAAGGGGCCATAGCTGTTAATTGGCTCGACTGGCGGTTGCGGGTCGAAAGTACGCATTCGTTGGTGCCATAGCTGCCCTTCGCGGTTGCCGCTGTCGAACGACCGCCCTGCTGCCGCGAGCGGGCATGTCAGCGTCGACATGCGAGCGCCGACTAAGGCCAACGAAGCAACGTTCAACATCGCGAATTGGATGGCCGCTTCCTTAGTGGAACCGACGCCTGAACGTCCGGGCGACGGAGCGGACGAATGACGCTTCATGGTCGGACTGAATCCGATAATGATCGGCTCAGTTCTACCCTCACCAGCCATTCGACCTTCTACTTAAGAGACGTTCGCGTGCTTCGTACGCCAACCGTCGAAACCCGCTTGAACGGTTCCAGGCAAGCCCCGTTCACTGCGACTAGACGCCCATCGAAAAATTGAATGGGGCAGGTGACCGCGCGGTAGATCGATGCCCTACCCGCACGCGGAGCGTTCTAGCCGCGCGTTCCGAGAGGCCGGAGGTCGTCACTGTATGATGCGCGGACAAGTCTCCACGGATAAAACTTGATGGATCAGCAGCCCGTTACAGTGCCACGCTCCGGCCGATTAATCGACGTGTTCGATGTTCTCAAGGTCTTCCTTAAATTGGGTCTGACGTCATTCGGCGGCCCGATCGCTCATCTCGGCTATTTCCGTCGTGAGTTCGTCGAAAACCGGCGTTGGCTCGATGATGAGGCCTACACCGACCTCGTAGCGCTGTGCCAGTTTCTCCCTGGCCCCGCCAGCAGTCAGGTGGGATTTTCGATCGGGCTTATGCGAGCGGGATGGCTCGGCGGTTTGGCCGCGTGGTGTGGCTTCACCTTGCCATCCGTTCTCTTGCTTATCGGCTTTGCTGCGCTCGCTCCTGACCTCGGCAATGCTGCGGGGCAAGGCTTGATCCACGGCCTGAAACTGGTGGCAGTCGCGGTGGTCGCACAAGCAGTGTGGGATATGGCGCGGCGTCTGTGCCCAGATCGTCAGCGAGCGGCCATCGCCCTTATTTCCATCGCAATGCTTGCCGTCTTGACGACGGTGTACGCCCAATTGCTGGTGATCGCACTCGGGGCGCTGCTCGGTATCGTCTTTTGCAGGACTGGAGACGCGCAACGGGGCAGCGAACCGCATCCGGCGCTTACCGCGTTGCGCATTTCACCCGTGATCGGATGGGCCGCGCTGGCGCTTTTCTTCGTTATTCTGCTTGGACTCCCCGCTTTACTGACGCTACATAACACGCGTGGCATTCAGATGTTCGACGCTTTCTATCGCTCCGGCGCACTGGTGTTCGGCGGCGGCCACGTCGTCTTGCCGTTGCTGCAACAGCAGACTGTCGCGACAGGTTGGATCGCGCCGAGTGACTTTCTGGCCGGCTACGGCGCGGCCCAAGCCGTGCCGGGACCGCTGTTTACATTCGCAGCCTTTCTCGGCTGGATGATGCCCGAGGCACCGCGTCACTGGGTCGGCGCCGCGCTGGCCACCGCCGGTATATTTCTGCCGGGTCTGCTGCTGGTCATAGCCGCCCTGCCTCACTGGCAATCCCTGCGCTCGCGCCCTGCCACGGCAGCGATGTTGAGCGGCGTGAACGCGGCGGTCGTCGGCTTGCTGGCTACAGCGCTTTATTCGCCGGTATGGATCAGTGCGGTGCTTTCGAAGGTCGACTTCGCTGTCGCGGCGGTCTGCTTTCTATTGCTTACCCGCTGGAAGGTACCGCCATTCGCGGTCGTCGTGGTGGGTGCGCTCGCTGGCATAGCCGAGTTTGCTTTACGTTGAACCGATGTCCGGACAAGCTCCGCGCACCTCGGGCGGCTCCAAACCTCAAAGCTGCGAATCGAGCAGCGCGACAACCCGTTCCAGCAGCTTTTCAAGCAGCGGACGGCGGCGCCAGTCGTCAAGCGTGATGCGTTTCGCGTTGACAACGTCACCGTCGAAAACGGCCGTCTGCCGGCGCGCGAAATCGCGGTCATAGATGTTGAGATTGGCCTCGTCGTTGAGCTTGAACGAGCGGCTGTCGAAGTTAGTCGAGCCGACCGACACCAGATACTCGTCGACGACGATCAGCTTGCAGTGATACATCGTCGGCTGATACTCGTACATCTCAACGCCCGCAGCGAGCAGGTCGCCCCAGCACGCGCGCGACGCCTCGCGCACTGTGTGGGTGTCGATGCGTTTGCCGGGCGTGATGATGCGCACCTTCACTCCGCGCTTCGCTGCCTCGACGATCGCGTTGATCGTCAGCTTGTCCGGCACAAAGTACGCACTCGCCAGGTGGATGGAATGCGTTGCCGCGGTGATCGCCATGAGGTACATGAGCTGCATGTCGTCGCTGCCGCCGGAGGGCGAACTGCTGAACATGTGCGCGAGGCCTTCGCCTGCGGCGTCGATCTCCGGAAAGTATTGCGGGCCGTGAAGCACATTGCCCGTCGACTTGATCCAGTTGTCCATGAAGACCGCCTGCATCTGCCCTACCGCCGGGCCTTCGACGCGAAAGTGCATGTCGCGCCAGTGCTTCTCATCCTGCGCGTGTCCGCTCCACTCGTCGGCGATACCCACGCCGCCCGTAAAGCCGATGCGTCCGTCGATCACGAGCAGCTTGCGGTGCGTGCGGTCGTTCATGCGACCAAGACCGGTCCAGTGCGGCTTATGGTACCGAACGACTTCCGCACCCGCCTCGCGCAGCATCCGCAAATAGCGCCTGTCCATCTTCGACGAGCCGACCCAATCGAGCAGCACATGCACCGCGACACCCGCGCGCGCCTTGTCGGAGAGCGCGCGCGCGAATTCCTCGCCAATCGCACCGGACCAGTAAATGAAGGTTTCGAAGGTGATCGTATGCCGCGCCGAGCGGATGCCCTCCAGCATCGACGGGAAGATCTCGTCGCCGTTGAGGAGCACCTCGAAGCGGTTGCCCGGGACGACGGGCGGCCCGAGCAGCAGCCCCATCGAGCGAATGAACTGCGGATCGTCACTGGCGTAAAGCCGTTCGATCTTGTGCTCGAGCTTCTTCTCGCCGCTCGTCAGGTTCGCGATCACCAGCACGACGACGAGCGTTACCACAACCGTCAGGACAACAAGGGCAATCGTCGGCATGCGCGGGCCTCGCGTAGCGGACACTCGTCCGGAACCGTTAGTGTACGGGTATTCGGGACCGCGGATAGATCAGCGCTTCTCCCCTTCGTCGGCATGTTGCCGGGCGCTGCGCATGGAGAGTCAGCGCAATTCACTACGCCATCAAGAGAGTGCTAATGGGAACCAGAGAAGCTCGCCGGATTATCCGCAGCCTTCTGAGCCAAGATGCGCCGGAGTCGCTGAACCTCGTCATGCGCGAACAGGACGCGCTCGTCCGTCAGGAGGATTGAAATGACAGATGACCTGCGACGACAACCCCGCAAAGTTGAGCAAGCCCTGGTGGCACTTGAGGGCGTGATTGCAGTGCGGCGGGAGTACATCTCGCTGCTTCAGTGTTTGGGAACGTGTGACAAGAAGCTAACCTCCCTCGACGCACTTATAACGGCCAGGCCAGGCCAGGTCACGTCCGCAGCCGCAGCGAGACTGCGTTGCCGCGGCTATCGCAGGTGGGCCGCAGTGATGGCGTCACGGAATGACCAGGTCGCATGTCGGGTCGATATCGATTGCGGTTGCGCGCAAGCTCATGGCCTACGCGCCCCAAGGCGATCTACCGACGTTTGTGACAGAGTTCGCGCCCCGCATAGACGGCAGAAAACAGGCCGACGATAACGGCCGCTACGGCCAACGATTCATCTTGTCGTCCCGCCGGGGCCCGCGATGTCGCATAAAACCACAGGCCGATCCCGACCGCCGTCATGAACATGCCAAAGACAAGCCCCCACACCGGCCCCGCCGTATCGGAGCTCCCTAATCTGTGAGACATTTTCATCGCTATACTCCCCGTCCCGCACCGACATTTCCTGATTGCCAAAGCCTGCGAGTTCCGCATTGGCACGATTTTACGGTAGCGTACGCGGCCAAAAAGACGTCATCAACACGCTAAATTATGATTGAGGTCTTTTAGCGCTTTGCGATCAAACGGACAGACATCCATGAAAGAGAGGGCAACCGTTTTATGTGTCCGGGACAACCGTGTCTTGCTGGTTGCCAGGCTGAGATCGCGATGGGCGCTTCCGGGCGGCCGAATCCGCCGAGGGGAAGCACCTCACGAAGCCGCACTGCGTGAGCTGGCGGAGGAAACGACACTCACCGCGACCGAATTGACTTACCTTTTTCAGTTCAGCGGGTTCAACACGCTGCACTATGTATTCTTCGCCGAGGTGGCGTATGAATCGGTTGCGCAGGCGAGCAACGAAATCACCCGATGCAAATGGTTCCCGCCCGTCAAGATCGGGACGCTTTCCGCGAGTGTGCCGACCCGGGAAATCGTCGAGCTTTTCCTTGGCCGCGTGGTCGCTGCTGAACACGGCGGTTTGCAGCAGATGTCGGAGCAAGTCGAGTGAATAACCTCAACGCCACCCGGATCCGCCGAAAAGAACAGCGTCCGGCGCCGTGATGGCGCAGGACCGTGAGCGCACAACAGTCCCTCGACTCTTTCGAAAGAGACGTTCGCGCCAGCCACAAGACATTGAGCGCGCGGCCGCTTTGGACAGCCGCGCACCTGCCTGCAACGTCAGACAGCTTGACCCGCGCCGAGGTCTGCCCCTGTTGTCGGATCCGAGCTCGTATCCGACGCAGTTCGCGACGCCATCGACTGCAGCACCTTTACATCCCGCTTCGATACATTGACCGTGGCCGTTCCGTCCCCTCCATCCACGGCAGGCGCCGGGGAGGCGACGAACTCCCATTCTGGCCCTTCATTCCACGGTCCGCGCGGTGCGTTCTCGCCTTCCGACATCTTGTAGTACACGCTGGTGTACTGCGGTACGCCAGGCAGTTTGCCTTGAGGAAAGTTGGGCTGGATCGAATGCAAAGCTTTCTCGAACGATTTCTGGTGGGCAATTTCGCGGGTCATCAGAAATCCCAGTGCTTCCTTGATGCCCGGGTCGTCGGTGACGTTAATGAGGCGTTCATAGACAATCTTCGCGCGAGCCTCCGCCGCAATGTTCGAGCGCAGATCGGCCGTGGGTTCGCCGATCGTGTCGACATAGGACGCGGACCAGGGGACACCCGCCGAATTGGTGAGGGCTGGGCCACCGCCGTACAGCAAAGCCGTCGTGTGCGAGTCGTTTCCGCCACCGGTCATCGAACGATATAGCTCGGCCTCCGCTTCGACGGCTTCGGCCAGTTGGCCCTTCGCACTTTTGTTCAACATCGCAACGATCGACCCGACAATCTCCAGATGGCTGAGTTCTTCGGTTGCGATATCGAACAGCATGTCCTTGCGCCCCGGGTCATCTTCACTGACCGCCTGGGTGAAGTATCGGCACGCGGCACCCAGTTCTCCCTGGGGGCCGCCGAATTGCTCGAGCAGCAAATTCGCAAGACCCGGGTTCGGCGCGGCAACCCGCACGGTGTACTGAAGGCGTTTGTTGTGGATAAACATGAGACTTCTCCGGTGACTGGCCGAAGCAATTCCCCCTGTGGGGTGCGAGGAACGGTTACGTGCCTGTACCCGCGTGGAATCGCGTACGACCGTGGATTGATCAACCCGGACGGCGGCACAGCCAGACGGCTGCCCGCACCCAACGACGGGCGCCCGGCTCTCAGAGCGGACGCTCTGGCGGATGCCCGGCGAAATTGCCGAGCATGGCAACACAGTGCCGCACGAATCCCAGCATGCGCTGTGCCCAGCTCACCCATTTAATCAACACACCGACAGTGGGCCGCGTGGGGCGACGCTTAAGCAAGTTCAACGATTCGGCGGTGCGCAAAACTGTAATACAGAGCCGTTAGATCGTAATTTTCGACGAACAGACGGGTGCCGTGATCATCCGCCAAATCTCCCCCACCAGGCTCTTCCGGATTGTCTGCAAGCGCGGGCGCTCGTCAGAATAGTCTGGCGCAACGTAGTGGATGCGCCATGCATCGGGCACGGCATGAATGTGGAAGGACTGTGCTGAAACTGAGCTCTCAGACTGGCTTCGCCCCTGTCATTTCCCTTGAACATCGCCGCCCCAAAAGACCCTCCAACTTGATTTTAAACGGCCCGGTTCGACGCCAAGGCGTCATTGCGACTCGACGGTTGGACGACCGCTTACCCTCAGCACACAACCGGCGACTACCGACGCGGGAGGCACTCAGCCTCGTCGCAATGAACCAGCAACGCCTTATCCGGGTCCGCCAGCACGCGGGAGCGACACTGAAAATGAGGTCTCGGTCCCATCGGAGCGCGCTTCGATCGCGCCATTGTGGGCCTTGGCAATTTCGCTCGCTATATACAGGCCCAGTCCGAGATTACGCGCCCTGTCGTCTTTGCTCTGCTGTTCGTCCCCCCGCATCAGGGGATCGAAGATACGCGCCAGCGTCGCTTGCTCAATAGCCGGTCCACGGTTGCTAACGTCGATACGGACATGCGTCACGTCGCACGTCACCATCACGCGCACCGGAGTGTCCTGAGCCCCATACTTGAGGGCATTGAGTACGAGGTTTCCGAGCAATTGCTGCAGGCGCTGGCCGTCCCAGACTCCTTGTGAATCCCCCGTCACGTGCAGCTCAATCTGCCTGTCCGGATGAATGGCTCGCAACTCTTCCAGTTCTTCAGCAAGCACGTCCGCGAGATTGACACGCTTGGGTATCACGTTGATGCCCAAGCCCAGTCTGGTCCGATTGAAATCGCACAGGTCATCCAGCAACGCCTGCATCCGGGCCCCGCTGCGTATCAGGCGACCTGCTGCGTCCGATACCTGCTCCCCGGCGTTCAGTGCTTCAAGATACGACGCAGTCATCTGAATCGCCTGGAGAGGGCTGCGCATGTCGTGCCCGAGCATGCCAAGCAGGAGATTACGGCTCTGCTCGACCTGCGCGCTGAAAAAATCGACCGATTCCGCAAGTGCCTGATCGATCGCCTCATTGAAGCGAATGACGTCGTCGAGATGAGGGGCGTCGGGCGCGCAATCGTCCATCCACAAGCGGAGTACGCTTGCGCGCAGCGCGCGATATTCGGCCGTGAGTTGTTTGATGTTAAAGCCGGACCGTGCCCTCAGAAGGGCGTGCGTTTGCGCGGCGGTTTCGGTCGCATTGATTGGAGCGGGGGCCCGCCCGACTGATTTTTCGTACTGTGCTTCCCTCGTCTGTGCAGTCTGCAGGTCTTTTGCCACCGCGCGCAGGATCTCTGGCGCATGGTCTCGCAACGCCGACGGTTCCATCATTGCCGCAGCCGGCACGAGGGAGGCGGCGAACGCCTCCCATTGCGCCAGAATTGGCTCTGATTGCCGCAAGATAAAGTCAGCAAGTCGCATAGAAGCGTCTCCAGGGCGAGTCGGATATCCGCACAGCCGCCCCTATGGTACGCGCAAATCAGGGACGAACATCGATCGAAAAGGCGGGAGCGGCCGTTTGCGCGACGCAGCCGAACGTCACAAAATGACCAAACCCGGAAGCCCGGATCGTTGATCAAGCTTCGGAAGACTAAATACGCCGCGGTATGGCCTCTGCGAAAAAATCGGTGACTTGTCGCACACGCGCCGGTACAAATCGGCGTCTTGGCCAGATGAGGCTTATGTCTCTGGCGTCGCCTATAAATTCGTCGAGAACAGTGATGACGTCCGGATGTCGGAGATCATCGGCAAGCGAGATCCTGGCAAACAGGCCGACTCCCACGCCGGCTAAAACACCAGCGCGGATCGTTTCGATACTGTTGGACGAGAGATTTCCGCGCACGGACACGCTAAATCTACCCTCCGGCCCTACAAAAGGCCAATGCGTCGGCTCCGTCAAGCCGCGATATACAAGGCAATTATGGTCAACGAGTTCGGCCGGCGTCTTTGGCATTCCGCGTTGCTCGAAGTAGCGACGGGATCCGACGCAGACGAGAGGCGTGCTGGCTACGCGCCTGACGATCGCGTCAGGATCGTTCACGGGCCCCACCCGGATTGCCAGATCAATCCCGTCTTCCACCATATCTCGCACGAAGTCCGAGAGAATGAGATCCACCTGGAGGCCGGGATTGAGTGATAGCAGGTCGGGGATAAGCGGCAAAACATGAAGACGGCCAAAAGTACCTGATGCGGCAATCCTGATCGGACCCGAGACACTATGCGTACTGCTGGTCAGCTCGCTATCGGCGTCATCCATCTCGTCAAGCAGCGGTTTGGTCCGGTCGTAATATCTCTGCCCCTGATCCGTCAGGGTCACGCTGCGCGTACTTCGGATAAATAACGCCACCCCGAGGCGTCTCTCGAGCGCGCCGATAGCCTTGCTGATGGCCGACTGTGAATCGCCGGTTCTACGCGCGGCGGCGGTAAAACCGCCTGCCTCAACCACGGCTATGAAGGCGTTTAACTCCTGGAATCGATCCACCTCCATTCCTCCCGGGAATTAATATTATGCAAATTTAAGTCATTATCATTGATTCCGACATCACCCACAATCCAGCTTTCTCCACACGTTGAAGGACTGGTGTCATGAATATCGATCTTACTGGCCGCAAGGCGGTCGTTACCGGCTCAACGGCCGGCATCGGCCGAGCCATTGCAGAAGGACTGGGGCGCGCGGGCGCCGCGGTCGTGATCAACGGCCGCACAGAGAAGCGCGTCTCCACGGCACTTCGTGAGCTTCGCGAACTCTTGCCAAAGGCGGAGTTTACCGGCGTGATCGCGGATCTTTCGACCCCGGAAGGCGCGGCAAAGTTGTTCGCGCAGGCGCCGGATGCGGACATTCTCGTCAACAATGTGGGTACGGGGCGTCCGAAGTCCTTCTTCGAAATTGAGGACAGCGAGTGGATCGATCTCTTCGAACTTAACGTCATGAGCGGCATTCGCGCCGCCCGCCACTATGTGCCGAACATGACGAAGCGCGGCTGGGGGCGCGTCGTCTTCATCAGTAGCGAGTCCGCGCTGGCCATCCCCAAGGACATGATCGACTACGCTACGACCAAGACCGCTCAACTCGCGATTGCGAGGGGCTTGGCAGAGGTGGTCGGCGGAACGGGCGTCACCGTTAATTCGGTTCTCCCTGGTCCGACGAATTCGGAGATCATGGGCGGTTGGGCGCAGGCGAACGCAGATGCGCAAGGCATTTCGCGTGAGGAAGCCGAGCAGCAGTTCCTGAAAACGAATCGCCCGACCACGCTCCTCAATCGCTTCGCGACGACCGAAGAAGTCGCAAACCTGGTCGTCTATGTCTGCTCGGAGCAGGCGTCGGCGACAACGGGCACTTCCTTGCGTGTAGACGGCGGTGTCGTTCGGACCATTGCATAGGGCGCACGCTTTTTCGCTCGTTCAACGCGGCTTCGGGAAGGGCCAAACCATCGGTTCCTTCCCGGAGTAGACGACAGCCCAAGTTGAATGTGGCAGCTTTCGTACGAGTATTACCAAACAGAATAGCCGCCCGGAGTTGCTTTAATCGCGCCCACTGCTTGATGCATGGTGACACGTCGGCGCCACGACAACCGACGTCGCGTGAAACGTCAGCGCAGACTGCTGAATAGCCGAGCGACCAGATCGCGCAGCCAGCGATTGCCCGCTTCGTGGTGATAGCGCGCGTGCCAGTGCTGCCGCACCGCAAATCCCTCCACCGGTATCGGACACGGACGCACCGACAAGTCATTCACCTTGGCCAACGTCTCGCCGATATGCCGCGGCAGCGTGGCAATCAGATCGGTGCTCTTGATGATGGCGCCGAGCCCGAGAAAACCCGGTAACTCGAGTACGACGTCCCGTTCAACCTGTTCGCGCACAAGCGCCTGCTCCAGCAGTTGCGCCCCGGTCCCCGCCGCGATGGCGACGTGCCCTTCCGCGCGGTACTGCTTAAGCCCCAGTTTCGCGCGCACCCGAGGGTGATGCTTGTTCAGCAAACACACCCAGTCCTGCGTGTACAACTGCTGCTGATAAATGCCGCCGCCGAGCCAGGGCACATGACCGATCGCAAGGTCTGCCTCACCTGATTCCAGCGCGCGTTCGGTATTGCCGTCGATTCTGGCCGCTTCGAGCCGGATCCCAGGCGCCTGCGCGCGCACGTGCGCCAGCATGCGCGGAAGAAGCGTGATGTGGCTCGCGTCGGTCATGCAGATGCGGAACCGCCGCTTCGCGGTGGTGGGATCGAATGCAATCTCCCACGCAGCGAAGCGCCGCAGCGATTCGAGAATCTCCCGGCACGGACCGATCAGCGCATCGGCTTGCGGCGTCGGCGCCATGCCGCCAGGGGTACGTATGAACAGCGGGTCTTGCAGATGCGCTCGCAAACGCCCGAGCCAGATGCTGATCGTCGGCTGACTTTGGCCGAGCTGCTCCGCGACGCGCGTGACGCTGCGGACATCGTAGAGAAGGTCGAAGAGCTGCAGCAGCTTCAGATCGGGGAGTTCTGCCGGGTTCATAGCAATATTGTCTGGCGCAATGACGTCATTGTATCCATTGCATTGCGCATATGAGCACCAAATCATATCGTGGTCTCCAGATCAAGGAGACGGCAGTGAAGATTGCGATTTTAGGTGCGGGTGCTCTGGGCTGTGCCATCGGCGCCGCGCTGACCGAAAGCGGCAACGAAGTCTGGTTGCTGAACCGCTCGGCGGCCCATGTGGAGGCCATGCGGCGCGACGGTCTGTGCGTGGACGACGCGAATGGTTCGCGTCGTGTGAAGGTAAAAGCGACGACACGTGCCGCCGAAGCCGGCGCCGCCGATCTGGTGGTCGTGCTGGTCAAGTCGTTTCATACCGACGCAGCGATGCGCGGCGCGCTGGACCTGATCGGACCCGACACGCTGGTCCTGTCGTTGCAGAATGGCCTCGGGCACGAAGATGTGCTCGCCGACATCGTCGGGCGCGAGCGCGTGCTGGCCGGCAAGACGTACGTCGGCGGCGTGATGCGCAATCCAGGGCATATCGAGTCAGGCGTGGCCGGCAAGGCGACCTATATCGGCGAACTCGACGGCCGGATAACGTCCCGCGTGACGGCGATTGCCGAAACCTTCAATGCCGCCGGACTGGCCACCACGGTCAGCGACAACATTGTCGGCACGATGTGGGACAAGCTGCTGGTCAATGTCGCAACCGGCGCGCTGTCCGCCACCACGGGCCTGACCTACGGCCAGCTATACGACGAGCCGCATCTGAAAGCGGCCGCGCTCGCGGCGGTCGCCGAAGCGATCGCGGTCGCTCACGCCGCCGGCGTAACCCTCTCCACAACGGATCCTGAACGCCCGTGGAACCTGGCAGGCGAAGGACTTTCGTCGGGGTTCAAGACCTCGATGCTGCAAAGCCTCGAAAAAGGCTCCATCACCGAAATCGACTTTATCAACGGCGCGGTCGTGCGCCGGGGACAACGGTACGGTGTGCCGACACCCGTCAACGCGACGCTGGTCGCGTGCATCAAGGGCATCGAGCGCGCCATGACCGACCGACAACACAAGGAGACAACCGCATGAACGGTAGCAAGGCTTATCTGGAGCATGTCGCCATCTGGGTGAAGGACATCCACTGGCACATCCGGTTTTTCGAAGACGTTTTCGGCATGACGATGCGCGAGGTCGACGGCACCGTCGACGAACCACGACAGTACTGGACGCTCGGCGGTTTGCAGTTCATCCATAACCCGAAGCATGACGCGCCTGAAGGCCGCCTTGGGCACCTCGGCGTGATGTGTGAGGACATGGAGGCCGCGCTGGCTGCCGCGCAAAAGTACGACGTCAGCGAAATGCCACAGGGCCGCAACTGGTTGCGCCTCCCGGACGGCCTCGCCGTCGAACTGATCCAGGCCAGGCCTGCATCGTGTGTGGCGCGGGCGCTGGACATCAATCCCCGCTCGGAGGTTTGAGATGCCGATCGTCGATAAGTATTGGGACGATGCCCGCGAGGGTGACGAGTGCGTGAGCCCGAGCTACACGGTCACGAAGGAGCGCATTCTGGCCTATGCAGACCTGACAGGCGATCACACACCCGTTCATGTGGACGAGGAATATGCAAACGCGAGCCACTTCGGTTCGATCGTTGCACACGGTCTGTTTGGCCTGTCTATCGCCGACGGGCTCAAGACCCAGAGCGACTACCGCTTCCTGCCGGGTATGTCGCTCGGCTGGACGTGGGACTTCAACCTGCCCATCAAGGTCAACGACGTGCTGCACGTGAAATTCCGTGTGGGCGCGATGCGCGCGAGCCGGAGCCGTCCCGACTGGGGGATCGTCGTACTGCCGTCCGAACTGATTAATCAGGACGGACATGTCGTCCAGCATGGCGAACATCGTCTGATGGTGCCGCGCCGCCCGGGAGCATTCTGATGCAAGCACGTCCTCTCGAAGGTATTCGCGTCGTCGATTACAGCCATTTTCTGGCCGGTCCGTATGTGGGGCGCTGTCTCGCGGCGCTCGGCGCCGAAGTCATCAAGGTCGAGCGGCCCGGCAGCGGCGATGCGGGTCGTCAGCACGCCACTGTACTCGACGACGAGCAGAGCGGTTACTTCCTGCAACTGAACATGGGCAAGCGCGGCGTCAGCGTCGACATGCGGGACCCGCGCGGCAAGGCGTTCATGCAGCGGCTGTGCGATTCGGCGGACGTGTTCGTCGAGAACTACCGGCCGGGTGCGCTGAACAAACTCGGGCTCGGTTATGACGAACTGTCCGCGCGAAATCCGCAACTGGTTTACTGCTCGATCTCGGCCTACGGCCATACGGGACCGGACGCGCATCGCGCCGGTTTCGGTCTGATCGCCGAAGCGAAGAGCGGAATCATGCAGATGATCGGCAATCCCGGTGAGCCGCCGCCACTCATGCGTATCTCGCTTGGCGACATGTACACCGGCATTCACGCGGTGGCGGCAATCAATGCCGCGCTGCTCGGTCGCGTGAAGAGCGGCCGCGGCCAGCACATCGACATGGCACTCTACGACACGCTGGTGTCGATGCACGAATACGCGGTGCAGTGCTACACGATGCAAGGCATCCTGCCGGAGCAGACCGGTCACGACATGCCCACGTCGACGCTTTATGGCGTGTTTCGAGCCGCCGACGGCGACCTCGTGATCGCGGCCCAGGTGGACGATGCGTGGAAGCGCTTCGCTACGCTGGTCGAGTCGCATGGGGGACCGGCCGGTTTCGGCACCGACACGCGCTATCACACCGGCGCGGGACGCAATGCGAACCGATTGGACATTCTGTCCGTAGTAAAGCCTTGGGTGGCAAGCCGACCGGTCGTGCAGGTGCTCGATCTGCTGGATGGTATCGAGGTGCCTTGCGCGAAGGTGCAGCGCATTGACGAAGTGCTTGCCGATCCGCAGATCGTGGCGCGCGGCATGGTGGTCGAGCAGGAGCATCCGCGCTACGGCAAGTTGCGCCTGCCGAACCTGCCCTTCCGCTTCTCCGACTGCGACACGACGATCAGCGAGGTCGCGCCCGATCTCGGTCAGCACAATGTGGAAGTGGCGCAATCGCTTGGCTTCGGCGCCGCCGAGATCGACGCGATGCAGACAGAAGGCGTGCTGTATTCCAAAGTGAGGTCACGATGACTGACCGGTACGCGGTGATCGGCAACCCGATCGGCCATACGAAATCCCCCCTGATCCACGGTCTCTTCGCGCAGGAAACACGGCAGGACATGTCCTATACGGCAATCGAAGGACCGTTGGAGCCGCATGACGCGTTCGCCGCGACCGTGCGCGCGTTCATCGCCGCGGGCGGCAAAGGCATGAACGTGACCGCGCCGTTCAAGCTGAAGGCGTTCGCGATGGCCGACGAACGCAGCGAACGCGCGGCACTGGCCGGTGCCGCCAATGCGCTGAGCTTCAGCGACGGCAGGATCGTCGCTGAAAATTTTGACGGTGTGGGTCTGGTGCGCGACATCGAAGTCAACCTGAATCTGCCGATGGCCGGCAAGCGCGTGCTGATCCTCGGCGCCGGTGGGGCCGTGCGTGGTGCATTGTTGCCATTCCTTGCCGCGCAACCTGCTGAACTGGTCGTCGCTAACCGGGACATTGCCAAGGTTCGGGCACTGGTCGAGCAAGTCGCCAGGAGCGGTCCGCTTGCCGCGTGCGGGTACGCCGACCTTGAGGCGATGGGACAGTTCGATCTGGTGGTCAACGCGACGTCGGCCAGCCTTACCGGCGATCTGCCGCCTGTCCCACCGAGCGTTTTCAGTCCTGCGGGCTCGGCTTACGAACTCGCTTATGGCAAGCGCTTGACGCCCTTCCTGAGACTCGCGCGCAATGCGGGCGTACTGGGTATCGCGGACGGTGTCGGCATGCTGGTGGAACAGGCGGCGGAAGCATTCGACTGGTGGCGAGGCGTGCGGCCTCAGACCCGTGCGGTGATCGACCGGCTCACGGTACCGCTTGATTGAAAGTGCAACGGCGTGGCGCAAGCTTGCCGCTTGCGGGCGCCTCTCACCACTTCTCTAGATTTTCACCGGACCGGAACGCTGCGGCTTCCTGCGAAGATAAAGTGCTTGAGCGATCAGCCCCAGAACAAGCGCGACGAGGAGCGCGGCTTGGGCACCGAGAAGCAGTGGCGACTTCGGATCGCTGACCAGCGGATGTCCGTCGGGCACACGCTTCAGCGTTTCGGTAACCGTGGGGACCATCAGCACGAATGCTGTCAGCGTCAGACAGAAGGTTTCCAGATAGATACCGATTCGGCCAGGCAGACGCAGAGGCAGATACGCAACGCCATATCCAGCCAGCAACAGCACGAGCGCTGCGACTCCGATGACGTAGCTGATACCTTGGTGCGCGATGACGAACACGGTCAGAGAACCAATCAGCATGGCGACGAAGTACACCTTCCCAGCAACTGAGCGCGGAACGATCCTGCCGTAACGCGCGAACATGTACACGGCCATGGGGATCGCGGGTAGACTGCCGAGAGTGTGTATCCAGCCGAGCGGCGAAATTCCAAACATGGTTCCAATCCTTTCGTTGCGTGATTTCGTTGGTTGTCGGCGCTTACTTTAGGCTCACGAAACCCGAATTGACATGACTGAACCTGGGAAAAACTTGACCATTTTTCCGGATCGGACGCTTGCAGGTCTGGCTAACGGCGATCTCCTGTCTCAGGTTCTTGCGCGCATGCGCATGACAGGCGACCGCGTCTTTTCGTCGATGCTGCTGCCATTCGCGCAGTTGGACACGTCAGCGCAGGCAGCGCACGCGTACGCAGTCATGGAAGGCGCGGTGCGAATTGCCGGCAATGAGGCAGACGCTTGCGAGATTCGAGCCGGCGAACTGCTCTTGTTGCCGCGCGGACCTGGCAGCCTGCGCATTGCCGCCCTGGACCAACCGGCGAACGTCGTCGCCTGCCACTTCTGGTTTGATCCGGCCAGCCAGCCGGAGCTGCTTCTGACGTTACCCGTCATGATCCACCTTCGCGAGGCGGAGACATGTGACTGGCTACCGCACATCATGCAGTTTCTTCTGCATGAGGCGGACAATGACGAGGCGGGATCCGCCTTGATGGTCTCCCGCATGATTGATCTCGTGGTGGTGCGTGCGTTGCGTGCCTGGGTTCATCATGGTCATGCATCGAACTGGTTGGGCGGATTGGCAGATCAGCGTATTGCCCGCGCTTTGAAGGCAATCCATGAGCAGTCGCCACGTGGTTTGACAATCGATAGTCTCGCTTCCGTCGCCGGCATGTCCCGCTCCAACTTTTGCGAACGTTTCCATGCGCTCGTTGGCAAGTCTCCGGTGCGTTACCGCAACGAATGGCGCTTGAGCGTCGCCCGGGACATGCTGACGAAAGGTGACGCGCGCGTCGGCGAGGTTGGAAGGTCGGTTGGTTATGAGTCGGAGGCCGCTTTCAGTCGTGCCTACAAGGCCTACTTCGGCCACGCACCTCGAGAAGCGAAGCCGTCTCCCTGAAGTCAACCGGGCCGAACGCAACGCAGCCGACCGAAAAGTCATTCACTCCGACTCTGGCTGCCGAAAAGCGGCCGACCTACGCTGACGCTGAGCCGCAGACAGAGGTTCGCCTGCGGACCTCGGCTCGAGCGCCCGGCTGGATGCGGTCCACGCCTCGCGGAAAACTCCGACGAAACTCGGTCGCCCTTGTAAGGCCTGTTGCTCTTAATCGCTAGGCTACAGCGTCAAGTAGTAGTAGGCTCATCGTTACATCCTGGTGCGATGGTGCTTGTAATCAATGCGCTGTTGGCGACAGTTTGGGCGCGTGCCACGCACGCGTGAAGAGATCATAGGGGCGTTCCCGTCGGTACCCGCAGGCGGCATCAACATGGAGGCAGGCATGGTCAAGAAAGCGTTGTTCGTCCGGCTCGAAGCGAAGCCGGGCAAGGAACAGGAAGTCGAAAGCTTCCTGATGGGCGGACTGCCGCTCGTCGAGCAGGAGCCCGCAACGATCGCGTGGTTCGGGCTGAAAATCGCGCCATCGGTGTACGGCATATTCGACGCGTTCCCCGACGACGCCGGACGCCAGGCGCACCTGGCGGGCAAAGTGGCCGAGGCGTTGATGGCGAGGGCTCCGGATCTCTTCGCTAGCCCGCCGGAAATCATGAACCTCGATGTACTCGCGGCGAAGCTGCCGTCGTAGCCGCGCCGGCTTCCGGCGCGGTTTTTTTTGTCTATGCCATTCGCTGTTTCAAGCAATGCCGCGTCGCCCGGCAGCCGGCAACGACACGTCTGCCGCCCAGCCAATTTAAGGTATTTTTAAGTTTTCCACGACATATTTATCGAGCCTTCACGCATCCGCGTGCAAGGCTCAATCAACGGAGGATCAGATGCGTTTTCGCAGTCTTATTGCAGCGGCCGCCCTGGTGATCGCACCGGCCGTCACCTTGGCGGCCCAGCCGCTTTTCGTCAATGTCGACGGTCACGTTGTTCAGGCCAAAAGTGAGACCCGCCTGATTCAGACCTCGGCCGGCCCGGTGAAGGTCAGCACGTGGAGTTGGCATAGCCCAAACGGCGCCAGCAGCATCGTGGTGCAGTCGAGTAACGGTGGCGCGCCGCCAGCCTGGGTGCTCGCGCAAATGCGCGCCATGAACACGCAAATGCAGGCAATGCAGATCCAGATGCAGCAACTTCAGCACGCTGCGTTTGACAGCCAATTTGCGCTGCAACAGCCGATGCCGGTGCTATTCGCCGTGCCCGCATGGGCGGTGCCCGGACCGGTAATCGTCGTCGACCAAAGTCGTGCGCCGGTACCGCCTGCCCCCGCCGCGCCCTCAAAGGCGCCGGACGTGCATATCTAGGCGCGAATTATCGTCGGTTTCAGGTCTGGATCAGCAAGGAGAGAGGTCGCCGATCAAGCATCCGCCCGAGGCGACAGCAGTGCGGCCCCTCCTTCATGACGCCCGCTACCCGTGCGGTGGCTATCGGCGTATCAGCGTTATACCGGCGACCCGAGAACGTGGGCCAGCGCGCCGTCTCCATACGTTCGTATGACCTCGGAAATAATCACCTGATAGCCGGCCAACCAATTTGACTGCGCGGCCTTCGCCTCGATATGAGCAGGATGTCGGATCAGCATTTGAAGCGCTTCGAGCGACTCCCAGTAGTACACGTTGGACGTCAAACCGGTGGAAGCGTTTTCCCAAGCTTCTTCGCCCAGGTAGCCCGGGATTGTCCTGGCAGCTTCTGCGATTGTTTGGTCGAGCCGATGAAACTCATCGTCGAACTGCTTGGTCGCAAAGATAAACGTGGAGGAATACATTCTGTTGATTCAATTCGAAAGTTACTGGTTCGACAACGGATAGGTTTCTCTAAGCAATCCGACTAGCGGACGATTCGAGTCGCCTTCTTTCGGGGGCGCTGTCTCCGATTGTCGACGATCTATCGCACGGTGTAGAACGTCTCCGGCTGGCCGGCTGAACGAGGGCGCGCATCGAGTCGCAAATCCCCTACTCCTTCACACCCATCCTCGCTAATTCCCGCCTCGCCAAGGCCCTCTCAATGAAATCAACCGGACACTCCGCGCTCGCCGCCTCAAACCTCTGCTTTGCGCCGAGCGCATCGCCTTGAGCCAACCGCCACTCTCCGAGATAAGCGTCTGCTTCGCATAGCTGAAGTTTGCGTATGCAGAAAGACTAACTGCCGACAGTGAGAAGAGTAAGGTTCGGTGGATTTTCACTATTTTTGACTGTTTTACGTGCCTCTTCATATCGGCGGTCGGTTCCGAATCTTTATCGCGGAAGCAGAGAATCCTCAGCGAGAACGCAGTCGCCGGGTGTGCCTGCCATCATGCCGAAGCCTTATCCAATCAGCCAGACGCAAACTCTTAGCCCGCGTGGTTGATCGCTGCACCGCTGCCATGACTTATAATCATCAAGCCATCGGGAAACACCCGGCGGTCAGGTGTGGAAGCCTGCTAGCTAAACCCGCACACCCGCTCAGGCGGGCGTGCGTCTACCTCTGCACGTCTGTTGTTTTCCAATGGGCGGGCTGTGGTGGGGGAGCCGCGAGGCTCGCCGGTTTGGTTTAGCGCCGGTCTTCCAAACCCGCCACGTGCCCGCTCACCCACTTCCTTAAAGCAAGCGAGTGTCGGGCGATCCAGGAAGTACCAGGGGGGTCGCACCATGAGCAGCAAACCTACAAAACAATCTCAACCCGCTTCACGCCCGCCTGTCGACGCGCTCCAGTACGAAAAGCTTGCGCTCTCCACCTTCGATCTATGCAACCGGCAGTTGAGCCAACTCAACACATTGATCACACTTGGGTCCTCAATATGTAGGAATCCTGCCATCACGAGTGACGAAAGACGACGTCAACAGACCATGCTTGAATTGCTCGTCGACACAGCAGAGCAATATCAGCGGGAGCTGGAGTGTGACCGTGAGCTGTATCAGGTGATCGCACTCGATGCGAAAGGCATCCCGCAAAGCCGCATTACCGCGAACCGTGCAATGCGCCTTCTTGCAGAGGCATCACAAATAGCGGCGAAGGAAACGCCGGCAGCCGCGAAGCCGAGCCCGAGCAAGCAAACGTCAGCCAAACCCAAGGCGAGCGCCAACGCATAGTTGAGACGCGCGCCCAGGCCCTCATCGGGCCCAGAAGAAATCCATGGGGATAAGCTCGACGGCCCATCCCCCTTCTTCGCCCAGCGTGGCCGCCGGGTGCATGGAGGCGATGCGCAACGCCTCGTCATGGGTATCCGCCTCGATGATGAACAGGCCGCCCACGACTTCCTTCGACTCGGTATAGGGCCCATCGGTGACGTGCGTCTTGCCACTGCGCGGGCGCAGCGTCCGCCAATTGTCCAGATCGCCAAGCGATGCGGAAATCAATACTTTGCCGGTTGCCCGCATCTTGTCGTCCAATGCGGGGCATTGGCTCACCAGGTTCTTGACGTCGTCTGGCGCCATCGCGGCGAATTTATCGGGGGTGAAGTAGGCCAAGCCGAGGTATTTCATGGGAGATCCTTTCGGTGTGAATAACCTGACGACGAAGCTGATGACCGAAAATCGACAATCTACTGAAAAAATTGTAACGGGTCTCGCCAGATTGTCCCTTTTTTTTGGGGGGCGCGGTGCCGATCCGCCGGGCTCGTGCTGCACATGCGGATCGCGTGAGGCAGAGGTCGGCCAGCAGGCGTCATTCGTCGGCACTCCTGCTTCCACATTCGGCCGACCACTCCCCGGCTGAAAGCAGCCATTCGATTCGCTCACCACGTACGTGGCCCAGCAACATCGTCGCGCGCCGGCCGATCTGGTCGGACAGCCCGCCGAACAGGACGAGCACGCCGACGACCACGATCGGGTAGATGGCGAAAATCTCGGCCGTGGTCGTCGAAGTGAGATGCCATTCGCTTGCGTACAGCCGGTACGTCATGGCGGGCGCTGCGCTGGTCCAAAGCGTATGCGTGACCACGCCGGCCGAAACCCAGAAGCTGGCCCGGCGGTCGAGCACGACGCTCGTGTACCGGCGCAAGCCCCCACCCTGATTCGCGCGAACGGTCTGGCAAGCTGCACGGGGCATCGTCGTCTGCCGGTGCGTTAAAGCTTCGAGCCGCCGTCGACACGCAGCGTGTCGCCTGTCACCCAGCGCGCTGCGTCGGAAGCAAGGAACAGCGCCGCGCTTGCGATATCGTCGGGTTGCGCCACGCGCTTGAGCGCTTGCAAGCCCAGTGTGAACTCGCGTCCGGCGTCGGTTCTGGCGAAATTCGACATATCGGTCTCGACCACACCCGGCGCGATGGCATTCACGCGGATACCGCGCTCGCCGAGCAGCGCGGCAAAGTGCGTGACTAGCGTGTCGATCGCGCCCTTGGTCGCGGCGTATGCGGACAGGTTGCCGACCGCGCTGCGGGCAGCAAGCGAAGACAGCAGGACCACGCTGCTGCCTTCGCCCAGGACAGGCAGCAGTTGCTGGACGAGGAAGTACGGTGCGCGTACGTTGACGGCGAACAGGCGGTCGAAATCTTCGACCGTCGTTTCATCGATGGGCGCGTTCTTGGAAATACCGGCGTTCGCTACGAGAATGTCGAGGCGGTCGCCGACCAGCGTGCGCACCTGGCGGGCCAGTTCGTGGGGGCCGTTTGCGATGCTCAGGTCGGCAGCGACCTTGTCGGCCAAACCGCCCGCTGCGCGGATCGTCTCGACCACGGAATTCGCAGCCTGTTCGTCACTGCCGAAATGCACCAGCACGCGCGCGCCTGCTGTGGCCAGGGCCAGAGCGGTTGCACGGCCTATGCCGCGCGAAGCGCCCGTGACAAGGGCGGTCTTGCCATTAAGATTAGTATTCACAATTAATTCTCCGTGGCTTGTGTGGTGAAAATGCGGATGTGGCGATCAACGGTTCAGGACACGAATCTGGAAACGTCTTTCACGAAGCGCTCCGGATGTTGGTAGAGCGATCCGTGATTCGCATCCGGATAAATGTGATGAGTAATGTATGCCCTGCCCGCCTTCAGGAAAAAGACTTTGTAGGCACGCGGCCATGCCTTGCAGATATGAGCTTTGCATGCCGGTTACCTACGCGAATCAGGACGGAAAACGTTCGCCGAACATCGGCAGCCCGCTGACGGACTGCGACGCGCGGGCCTCGTCCTGGAGCACGTCCCAATGCTCTGCCAGCTTGCCATTCTCGAAACGCACGATGTCGGCAGCAATCCAGGCATCGGGCCTGCCATTACCGGAAAACCGGCCATGCGCGATCACGTAATCGCCTTCTGCCACCACGAGCTGATTGTCGTAACGCAACGTGTCAGGCAAGGTGCGGATCAGGTCAAACAGGCCTTCACGTCCGGGCGCAATGTGCGCGCTGTGCTGGATATAGTTGTCGGACCAGAAGCGCTCTGCTGCGGCATAGTCGCGCCGGTTGAAGAGCGTATTGAAGGCTTCGAGGAGTAGCGCCTTGTTTTGTGCGGGGGTGGTCATGTCGTTCTCCAGTGGCTATCGGAGCACTTCGAATACGCTGCTCCACAGAATTCAGGCTGTCGTGCTGCCGTTGACGCGCAGGAGTTTGCCGGTCATGTAGCTGGCCTTGCCCGATCCCCGGGCCATGTCGCGGGCAAAGGCGAAGGCGGTAGCGCGGCCAATACCGGACGGTGCGCCGGCGATCAGTACGACGGGTGCGTTATTCATGCTGCTTCTCCTGTCGGGTGCAGTTCCGCGCAGGAAACGGAATTAACCGGAAATCGCGTCGGCGGGCAGTTCCTCGATTGCGTCGATCCGGTCGGGGTAGAAAGCCAGATGCTCGCGGATCGGTGCAACGGCCGCGTAAGGCTGCTCATACGTCCAGACAGCATTGACGCCTCGTTCGCCGGCGGAAGGGATCGAGAAATACGCGCAGTCGCCCTTGTATGGGCAATAAGTGGCGTGGTCGGTGCGCTCAAGCAGGGTCATGTCGACGTCTTCGCGCGGGACGTAGATCACAGCCGGGTAGCGTGCCTCGCGCAGCGTCAGCGCCTTGCGGGTATCGGCGACCAACTTGCCGCCGGCCTTGACGACAATCCTCGACGGATGGCGTTCAATGGTGATCGGATGGTCGGGGCCCGGAATCTTGACGGGTTTGTCGTGTGGATGCGTGGTGGACATGATCAACTCCTGGTGGAATAGCGAAGGGCAGCGGGCCGCGTGAAAGGCAGCCCGCCTGATTGCATTCAGGTGGTCGCGGGTTCGTCGACCCTGCGAGGATGCCCGCCGGTCAGCGAGAGCGTCAGGATCGAGACCATCGCGAGTCCCACGCCGAAGTACATTGCGCTGAAGAGACCTAAGCCGCCAGTATCGCGTACGCGGGTGATCGATCGAGGTGATTTGCGTCATGATGTATTCCTGTGCGTGAACCGTGCTGGGTTGCCGAAATGACCGCATTGCGCTCAACGCGCCTACAGCTTCGAGCCGCCGTCGACCTGCAGCGTCGCGCCAGTTGTCCATCTGGCCTGGTCGGAGACGAGAAAGGTAATGGCAGCGGCGATGTCGTCCGGTTCGGCAACGCGCTTGATGGCCTGCAGGCTGAGCGTCATGTGGCGACCCTCATCGGTGCGGGTGAAGCTCGACATGTCGGTTTTCACCACACCTGGCGCGACCGCGTTCACGCGGATGCCGCGCGGTCCGAGGTCCGCCGCCAAATGGCGTACGAGCGTATCGACGGCACCTTTCGTCGCGGAGTAGGCCGATAGCTCACCGATGGCTACGTGTGCCGAGAGCGAGGAAAGCAGCGTGACGCTGCTGCCCTTGCACATGATCGGCAGCAATTGCTGAATGAGGAAATACGGGGCGCGCACGTTGACTGCGACCAGGTCATCGAAATCCTCCACGCCTGTTTCTTCGAGCGTGGCCGCCTTCGCGATGGCTGCGTTGGCAACGAGGATGTCGAGCCGTTCGCCGACAATTGCCCGGACATGGCGCGCAAGACGGTGCGGCCCATCGGGTTCGGCCAGATCGGCCTGAAGGCATCGGGCACGGCTGCCCGCCGCGGTGATTTCGGCGACAACGGCCTTGGCCTCAGACGCACTGCGGCCATAGTGAACGATGATCTGAGCGCCAGCCTGAGCGAGCGCAAGTGCAGTGGCGCGCCCGATGCCGCGGGAAGCGCCGGTGACGAGCGCGGTCTTTCCTGTCAGGGTGTTCATAATCGTCCTTCCAGCAGATAACTGACGTTGAGGCGAATGAGGTTTCGTCCGGCTGATGTAATCGAACGATAGCTAGGACTTGTCCGCGCGAAAAAGACTTTGTAAGCTGACCCCCATACCTGTCAGGCATGACTAAAAGGAACGCGCGTATGGAACTGCGTCATCTTCGTTATTTCGTCGCTGTGGCTGAAGAGGGCAGCCTGACCGTCGCGGCGGAACGTCGGCTGTACACGTCCCAGCCGTCTTTGAGCCGGCAGATCAGGGACCTGGAGTACGAAGTAGGTGCGCAACTTTTCGTGCGCAGCGCGCGCGGGATCGAGCTGACCGATGCTGGCAAGGCATTTCTTGACCATGCACGCCTGGCCCTGGCGCAGGTCGATGCAGCATGCGAGGCCGCACGGCGTGCGGCGCGGCCATTGAAGCCGACGTTTGCCGTGGGCTTCCTGAGCGGGCAGGAAGTGACCTGGCTCGCCGAAGCGACTCGTGCGCTCGCGAGCGATCTGCAGAACATCGAAATGACGGTATCGAGCGAATACTCCCCTGATCTAGCGGAGGGATTGTCGACGGGACGGCTGGACGTCGCCTTCATGCGTGCCGAAGCCAACCGGCCCGACCTCGAGTACGTGACGGTCGCGCGCGAGCCTTTCGTCGTGCTGATGCCGAGCGACCATCGCCTTGCGGCCTTCGATGAAATCGACGTGCGCGAACTGGCGAGTGAGCTTTTCATCAGCGGCTCGGACGTAGCCGGTCCTATGCGCGGCGCGATCGAAAACTATCTGACGACAAACGGACTCGCCATCGAACCCGCGCATCGCGTCCACAACCTGACGATGGCGATGTCGCTGATCGCCTCGACGAGAGGTGTTGCACTGCTGCCCGCCTATGCCGAGAAGCTGTTACCCTGGTCGGTGACAAGCCGACCACTCAAGGGCGAACCGCCGAGAATTGAGCTTGTGGTCGGCTATAACCGGAACAACCGCTCGCCGATCCTGTCGACTTTTCTGTCGCGCCTCGACCAGATAAAGCAATAAGTTGGACGACGCCCTAGGTAGTACGCAAAAAAATTCCAATCTGCACGGGATGCGGTCCTGCGCGCTGAAACGTACTGAAATAAGCTGATTCTCGCCGGTGCTCGCGGCTTTCCGGGTCCCCGATAATTCCGGCGGCACTCGTGAAACCAGCCCCTAGCTCCTGGCTCCTGCTTACTGGCTGCAAGTAAGCCAAGGTTCATGTGAGACTAATAAGCTGCGTCCAGTGTGACCCGTCGTTCCGTCGCGGCCCGGCGGTACAATCCGATGCACGCTCGAACCGGGCACCCTCTTTCCTGGTATTGAATAGCAGAGAAGCCCCCGCTGTTTTCGCTCGTCACGAGGAGGTCCGAATGGACGCGTGCATGCTGCATCACGGTGACTTCGCTTTCGGAGAAACGGTCGTCGCGCCGCGACGCCGCGAGGTACGGCATCGCGGAATCAGAGTCGACATAGGAGATCGGGCGTTCGACCTGCTTCTTCTGCTCGCGGAATCGCACGGCTGCGTTCTGAGCAAGCAGCAGATCGTCGCGAGGGTGTGGCATGACCGGGTCGTCGAAGGCAATGCCGTCGAAGCCCTGGACTTCCAACTGTTGGGCATGTGGGGGCGCTGGATGTGCCACTACCTGAACGGTGAATACGCGCAAGCCATCCCGCTCGCTCACCACTTTAACGAGCTCGCGTCGACGTCGTCACGCAAATGCGATCATCTGGCCGCCCTTCGGCTGAGCGGCATGTCGCGTCTTTTCGCCGGCGATCTTCCCGGCGCGCTTGCAGACCTGCAACGAGCAGCGAACGATACCGAGCCGCTCCCGCGCGCACAGCGGATGCGCTTTTTGTACGACGAGAAGATGCTGTCCCACGCATCGCTTGCGCTCACGCTGTGGTTCATGGGAGAGACGGAACTGGCACGGCAGGCTGCGCAACAGTCGCTCGACGATGCCCGAGAGTTCGACCATCCGGTCTCGATCTGCTATGCACTGAGCGAGGCCGTTTGCACGCTTGCCTTGTTGCGTGACGACGCCGCCGCGCTCGAGGAGGCCGTCTCGTCGCTCGCCGCCGAAACCCGGCGTCACAGTATTTCGACGTAGTGCGCCCGGGCGCAAATGTGGCAAGGGCTGCTCGATCTGCGCGCGGGCGACACGACCGTGTTCGCTCGGACGATTTCCCCGGCCATGACGAGTATTGATTCGAAACGCTTCTATGTGTCGCTGTCGCCCTACGTGACGGCGCTGGCCGAGGCGCTATGTCGGCGAGGCATGATTTCCGAGGCGGCGGAGGTCATCGACGCGTCGGTTGCCCGCGCGACACGAACCGACGACAAGTGCGCTCTGCCGGAGCTATGGCGAGCGAAGGCGGAGGTACTGGTCGCGAGCGACGGCGACGAAGCGATACCTGCTGCCGAATCGATCCTGGTCGAAGCCCTTCAGATGGCTCGGACTTACGGATTCCGGGCGTGGCAGACGCGTTGCTCAATGAGCCTTGCCCGGCTCGGACACATGAAAGGCGACGCGAAAGCCGCGCTCGATGCCATCTTTCCCGTGACGGAGCAGTCAGTGGATGCGAGTGACATTGGCGCGGCACGTCCGACGCTTACCGGCCGTGAGGCGAATCGCAGAGGCCGGCCGCGCAGATACTGAGCGCGCGGCATCGGTCACGGCAGGCTGCTTTGCAGGTCGTGCCGCGACTGTTCGAAGACATCTGGAGCCGGGTGTGAATCGCCCAGATTTCCGGAAGCGTCAACGGCGGCTTCTGGCCGGTGACCTTTCCCCTTTTTCACGGCACACGGTTGCCTGCGCGACAGCCTCGACCCGTTTACGCCGTTGGGGCGCACTCAAGTCCCAGTCACATAGACCCACTCGGCACCGCCGAAACTGACACGTAAGACTCTGCGCGCACTTTCAAATAAAGGCATGCAGCGCGTCAGCGTGAACGCGTAGTCATGCTTTCCCACTCTTCCCGACTTCGGGGTCATGCTTCCCAGGCATGCCGGGGAGCCTAGAAAGTCTTTTTCCGCTGCAAGCTGAAACGCTACTCTGCATGCACGAGTTAGAGCATTTCACACCAGCCCACAGAGGATCAAACCATGAACAGCATCAGTCACGATACAGCACCGACCCAATTCGTCGAGGCTAACGGCATTCGTTTCGCCTACCGCCGTTTCGGCAAGAAGGGCGGCGTGCCACTTGTCTTCAATCAGCACTACACCGGCACCCTGGACCACTGGGATCCGGCGGTAACCGATGGTCTTGCAAAGGATCGCGAGGTGATCCTGTTCAACAATGCCGGCGTCGCCAGCTCTTCGGGCGAGACCCCGACAAGTTTCCAGGAGATGGGTGCCAATGCGATCGCCTTCATTCGCGCGCTGGGTCTGACCCAGGTCGACGTGCTCGGCATTTCGATCGGAGGCTTCGTGGCACAGGAGATCGCGCTGCAGGGCGGCGACCTTGTCCGCAAGATCATCCTCGTCGGCACTGGGCATCGTTCGCAGGACATGTCGGAAAGCCGCTCCGCGGAAATCTTCGCCGGCAGCTACGATCCGCCCGAACATCTGTGGCTTGCTGTCCATTTCGGACCTTCCGAAGCCAGCCAGAAGGCCGGCCTCGCCTTTCTCGAGCGCAAGCTGCGTCGTCAGGATCGCGATCCGCAAGTGAGCGAGCAAACCATGGCCGCCCAAGGCGAGGCGATAGGCAAATGGCATGTGCCGAACGATAGCGCGTTGGAGTATCTGAAAGAGATCCGGCAGCCCGTGCTGATCGTTCAGGGCAGCAACGACGTCATTATTCCGACGAGGCATTCGTTCACGCTCCAGCAGCATCTGCCGAACGCGCAACTGATCGTCTATCCGGACTCCAATCACGGGTCGATCTATCAGTATCCGGAGACGTTCGTCGCCAACGCGACGACCTTCCTCGACGCCTGAAGCCCGCCGCCGACTCGTCAAGCGAGCCAGCGGCACCTGACGCGACGGAGCAACAGATGGCCAGACATCGCCAACTTCACCTCGGTGCATTCATGCGGCCGGCGGCCATCCACACGGGTGCGTGGCGCTATCCGGGCGCCGACCCGCATGCGAATTTCAGCCTCGACCAGATGCGTCGCTCGATCCGGCGACTGGAAGAGGCGAAGTTCGACGCCTTCTTCATGGCCGACCACCTGGCGTTATTGAACATGCCGATCGCGGCTCTCATGAGGAGCCACACGGTGACGTCGTTCGAACCTTTCACGCTGCTCTCGGCGCTGTCGGCGGTGACTGAGCGGATCGGGCTCATCGCAACAGCCTCGACAACCTTCGATGCGCCCTACCACATTGCCAGACGGTTCGCGTCGCTGGACCACATCAGCGGCGGTCGGGCCGGCTGGAACGTGGTGACAACGGCTAACCCCGACGCGGCCCTCAATTTCGGCTACGAGTCCCAGATGGGTCATGACGATCGCTACGAGCTTGCACGGGAATTTGTCGACGTCGTCACCGGCCTCTGGGACAGCTTCGCCGATGACGCCTTCGTCAGGAATACCGAAAGCGGGGTCTTCGTCGACCCCGCACGAATTCATACGATCGGTCATACGGGGCCCTCGCTGAAAGTGCGTGGCCCGCTTAACATCGCCCGGCCTCCGCAGGGCTGGCCTGTGCTTGTGCAGGCCGGGGCGTCACCGGCAGGCCGTCAGTTCGCGGCCGAAACCGCCGAGGTCATTTTCGGCGCTCCGCCGACGATAGAGGCCGCACGCAGCTTTAACGCCGATGTCCGTTCCCGCATGGCGGCGATCGGCCGCACACCCGACGCGCTGCGTTACTTGCCGGGCGCTTTCGTCGTCGTAGCTGACAGCAAGGATGAGGCTCTCGAGCGCCGCGCGACGCTCGACAGTCTCATCCACTATGACAGTGGCATCGGTTCTCTGAACGCGATGCTTGGATTCGATGTCTCCGGCCATGATCCCGATGGACCACTACCGGAGATCCCGGAGACTGAAGCCGGTCGCTCGCAGCGCGAGCGGATGGTCAATCTCGCCCGGGAGAAGGGTCTGACGATCCGGGAACTGGCGCGCGCCGCGGGCAGTTATTCGGGCTTCGCCTTCGTCGGCACCGCAACCTCGATCGCCGACGAGATGCAGGAATGGCTGGAGACTGAAGCCTCCGATGGCTTCAACGTCATGTTTCCCTGGATTCCGGGCGGCCTCGACGAGGTGGTCGACAAGCTTGTCCCGGAGCTTCAGCGGCGCGGTTTGTTCAGACGCGAATATGAAGGGCGCACATTGCGCGAGCATCTCGGGCTTGCACGGCCTTCCAACCGTTTCTTTCCGCACGAGCCCCCCGCGGTCGTCTGATTTCATTTTCCGATAAAGGATTTCACCATGGCACGCATCGTCACATTTGCTGAATATGGCGCACCCGATGTTCTGAAGATCGAGGACGTCGCATTGCCGGAACCGGGACCGAATGAGATCCGCATCGCCGTCAAGGCGATCGGTTTGAATCGTGCGGAATCGATGTGGCGCACAGGCGTCTATGTTGAACCGGTCAATCTTCCCGGCCGGCTGGGCTATGAGTCCGCAGGCGTTGTCGAGGCCGTCGGAGAAAACGTCACGCACCTCGCGGTGGGCGATGAGGTTACCACCATGCCGGCTTTCTCGATGAACGATTACGGCCTGTATGGCGATCATGTGTTGGCTCCGGCAAGTGCCGCGGTGAAGAAGCCATCGTCAATCTCGTTCGAAGAAGCGGTTTCAATCTGGAATCCCTTCATCACGCCGTGGGGAGCGTTCATCGAAAGCGGCATCGTGACGGATAAAGATACCGTGATCATCACTGCCGGTTCGAGCAGCGTGGGCATCGGTGCAATCCAGGTTGCGAAGCTTGCAGGCGCGAAGGTGATCGCAACAACGCGCACCCGGGAGAAGGTCGCGCAAATCAGAGCGGCCGGTGCGGACCATGTCATCGTCACCGACGACGAGGATCTGGTGGTCGAGGTTGAGCGGATAACCCAGGGCGCGGGTGCAACCGTCGCGTTCGATCCGGTCGGTGGTCCCACTTTCCCCAAGCTTATCGACGCCCTGGCGCCGGGTGGCACGGTAATGATCTATGGCGCGTTGAGCGACGACGTGACACCGCTCCCGATGCTCCGGACGCTCGCAAAGGAGGTCGTGATCCGGGGCTATAACCTGTTCTCGATTACGACCACCCCAGCCCGTCAGGCCAAGGTTGCCAGATTCGTTTATGAAAATCTCGAAGCGGGCAAGCTGAAGGCAACCATCTCGAAGTACTTCCGGTTCGACCAAATCGTGGAAGCGCATCGCGAGCTGGAGAAGAACCAGCATATCGGCAGGATCGTAGTCACTCTGTAATTTGCGGCAGTCGTCTGTGACGAATGCCCGCGCAACGAAGTTTCAACTCGCACTGCCAGCGTTTGAAAAAGCATTCGGGCGCTTTATATGCCCGTGACTCACCCTCTACTTAATGGACGGAATCATGGCAAATACTCTTCAAGGAAAGATCGCTCTCGTGACGGGCGGCTCACGCGGTATCGGCGCCGCAACCGCCATCCAGCTCGCTGCCGAGGGCGCCACCGTAGCGCTAAGTTATTCCAGCAGCGAGACCGCAGCCAGAGAGGTCATTGCAACGATCGAAGCGGCGGGTGGCAAGGCTATTGCACTGAAAGCCGACCAGGCGGACGCAACAGCGGTTAAAGCATTGATTGCGGAAGTTGTCGAGCGATTGGGCCGCATCGACATTCTGGTCAACAATGCCGCCGTTTTCGTGACGGGCACGGTGGCCGACACCACCGACACATCGGGCTTTGAGCGACAACAGAAGATCAATTACGAAGCCGTGGTAACCGCAATTCGGGAAGCCTCGCGGGTGATGGAAAGCGGCGGCAGGATTATCTCGATCTCGTCGGCCCTCGCGTGGCGATCAACCTGGCCGGGCCTCGCTGATTACAGCGCAACGAAGCGCGCGATTGAGGGCTACAGCAAAGGTGCTGCACGGGATCTGGGCCCGAAGGGCATTACGGTGAACGTTATCGGCACCGGTTCGACCAACACCGAGATGAATCCCGATAACAGTCCCTTTGCCGAGGCGCAGGCAGCCGCCACTGCGCTTGGACGCTTCGGCCGCCCTGATGAGATCGCTTCCGTGGTCGCCTTCGTCGCCAGCCCGGCGGCGAGCTTCATTACCGGCGCAATCATTCCCGTTGACGGAGGCTATAGCGCGTGACGCAATACGAGGCACGTGACGCGATTTTCGCGTTTCGTGGCCCGGATAACTTTGAATCGTTTTTGTAACTGGTTACCGAAGGAGTCGGAACATGAGTGATTCGCCTGTAGTACTTGTGACGGGAGCGCTTTCTGGAATTGGTCGCGCGACAGCAATTGCCTTCGCTAAAGAGAAAGCTCGGCTCGTGATTTCGGGCCGTCGGCTCGAAGAAGGCCGGAAGCTCGCAGAGCAATTGCGTTCGTCTGGCGCCGATGTGGAATTTGTGCAGGCAGACGTGCGTTTCGAGGATCAGGTCCAAGGCCTGGTCGATCGCGTCGTTTCCCGTTTTGGTCGTCTGGATATCGCGGTGAACAGCGCCGGTTACGAGGGCGACCCGGCACCGATAGTCGAGCAGAACGTCGATCAATATGCCCTCGTTTTCAATACGAATGTTCTCGGCACGTGGCTGGCGCTCAAGCACGAAATCCGCGTCATGACAGCCCAGGGCGGCGGAAGCATTGTCAATGTATCGTCAACGATGGGTATTCGCGGCGCCGCCCGTAACGCGCTTTATGTCGCCAGCAAGCATGCGGTCGAGGGTCTGACGAAATCCGCCGCACTCGAGGCGGCGGCGCTCAATATTCGAGTCAACGCGGTAGCGCCTGGGCCCATACAGACAGAAATGCTTGACCGCATAACGGGTTCCGAATCGGGCAAGGCTGCGATGCTCGCCACCGTGCCACTTAAACGTGCGGGAACGCCTGCGGAGATTGCGGATGCAATCGTTTTTGTGGCGTCGGATAAAGCGAGTTTTATGACCGGAGAAGTGCTTCGGGTCAACGGAGGACGCACTGCTGCGTGAGACTCACGCACAGCCGACTCGTGATTGCATGTCCTCGCTGCCCACGCTGCAGGCTGAAGATTTTAGGTCGTTTCGGGGGCAGCAAGCCCGCCCCTGATCAGCCACGCTGACAACGCACTCTTGACGGCCTGATCTCCACGGGCGCCCACCTGAGAGGGTCGTTTTTGAGTAACACTCTGGCACTTCGATACATCAGCGGAAGGACAGACATGGCGATTCGCCCTCGACAATGGTCCAAGCCCATTGACTTGATGGATCGTGCCTGCCTATCGCACCTGAATTTCGAAATCGACGAGATATCCCGATACTTCAGTACCGTGCGCGTGAATCAGTGCGATAAGCTCTTCGGGCGTAATTTCGACACGCCATTCCCGCTGGCTGCCGGGCTTGCGAATATCTAGTGCAACCAGGAGCACGCTGCGACCATTCGCTCTATTTCCGGTTGCTTTCGGCCACTATCGACGCTTCAACCCCTGGTGGTGGCGTAAGCAGCCAGTCTCCCTGAGAAATGGAGAACAAAACCGAGCAACGCCAACGCGCCACCAAATACGCATGCTGCATGCCATCCGCCTAGCCGCCAACTGAGACTTGCTCCCCAGGAACCCGCGGCGCCGCCTACGAACATGCCGCTCATGAATAGCGTGTTAAGTCGGCTTCTTGCCTCGGGGCGAAGTGCGTACACCACGTGTTGGTTGGAGATGAGAGCCGCCTGCTCGCCGAAGTCCAACAGGATAATGCCGACGATCAGGCCAACGAGGCTGCCCCAAAGGCCGAGCACCGCGTACGACAGCAGCATGATCAGACATCCAAGCCCGATAACGGCATGGGGTCCACGACGATCGGCGACACGGCCAGCAAGTGGGGCAACCAGAATACCCGCTGCACCCACGATCCCCATGAGGCCTGCCACATCAGCCCCCAAGCCGAAGGCCTCATGCAGACGCAATGCCAGAATCGTCCATAGCCCAATAAAGGAGCCGAACATCGCGGCTTGAATACATGTCGCACGGCGCAGTGACGGCTCTTCTCGCCACAACTCGATGAGTGACTTCATAAGACGAAAGTAGCTGTGGCTTGTCTTGGGTTCACTGTGTGGGAGTTTGACTAGCAGCGTGACCCAGACAATGGCGGTCATCGCGGCCCCTAGCCAGAACGTGGCACGCCAGCCCCAATGATCGGCGGTAAATCCGCCGACGGCCCTTCCCAGCAGAATGCCGCAAAGCAGGCCGCTCATCACGGTACCGACCACCTGGCCACGGCGCTTGGCCCCCGCTAATTCTGCCGCGAACGGTACGACTTGTTGGGCAACAGACCCCGCGATACCGACTACTGCTGAAGCGACGACCAGCAACCAGGCATTCGGGGCTGCAGCAAGACAGACCAACGCCACGATTAGGAGTGCCGTTTGCCCGAGAATCAATTTTCTCCGATCAATCCGGTCTCCCAGAGGTACCAGAAAAAACAGACCGCAGGCGAAACCCAGTTGTGTCGCCGTCGGAACCAGATTGACGAGGCCAGGCGATCGTGGGAAAGCCTGCTGCAACAGTTCCAGGATCGGCTGGTTGTAGTAGATATTAGCGACGAAGACACCGCAGGCAACCGCCATCACCATCAGCAATGAACGGTCGAGGTGATGTGTTTCCCCGGGCTCTTCAAGGGCGGCGGACTGCGCCGGAGATTCGCTACCAACTGTATTGGGTGACATGTCGAGACTCACGACGTAGTACAGGGGCCTTCATCGTGATGCAGCGCACACAAGAAGTCTTTGGCCTACAATTTCAGACGTCTGAAATTCCGGTTTGATCCCTGCAATCTTGCTGTGTGACATTGACAAATGCCTACAGGTACAAAGACTCGCCATGCAAGGCCGTCGAAGGGCCCTGACGCCCGCGACGACGATATGGTTGCTTTCGGCCGCTACCAGTTGTTCCCAGGTTTGCGGCTGCTATTGAGAGACGGTGTACGACTGGACGTAGGTGAGCGTGCGCTGGACGTGCTAGTCCAGCTTGTCAGTACCGCAGGCCAGGTCGTATCCAAAGATTCGCTACTTTCCCGGATTTGGTCGAAGGAGGTCATCGAGGAAAACAGCTTGCAGGCGCAGATTTCGTCGTTGCGAAAAATACTGGGGGATGATCGGGACCTTATCGCGACGGAATTCGGTCGAGGCTATCGTTTTACAGGTTCAGTGCAGGCGCATCGGGCTGTCACGTCGTCCATAGGCGCACCTCAAGCACGAGTTGGCCTGCCGGGCCCACGGTCTCCTTTGATCGGCCGCGTTGAGGAGCTATTGGAATTAAACCGGCTGCTGGCTACCCAAACGTTATGCACGCTCACAGGCCCCGCCGGCATAGGTAAGACTCGCCTCGCGATAGAGGCCGCGTCAGAATCCAGTCCCTGTTTTCCGGACGGGGTTTACTTCGCGGACCTGTCGCAACTCAGCGCAGCCTCAGTATCGCCAGCTATTTCGAGCGCGTTGGCGGGGCTTGCTGGGACAAGCACACAACAGTTGGCGTCTCACCCGGGAAGGGCACTACTGGTCGTTGATAACTGCGAACACGTTACGGCGGCCTGTGCAGCGGCCCTTGAGCGGGTTCTGGAATCTGATCCGCAACTTAGCGTGCTGCTCACCAGCCAGACCCCATTGGGCCTGGACGGTGAGCAGGTCTACCGGCTCCGTCCTCTCACGTTACCTCCACGCACCATCAACGCAGCAAACGCAAGAAGCTATAGTGCGGTTGAACTGTTTGTCCGCCGTGTAACTTCCGCGGACTATCACTTCGAGCTTACGGAAACGAACGTAGAGCAGGTTACGACGTTATGCAGGGCGCTCGATGGGGTTCCACTGGCATTGGAAATCGCTGCAGCTCGCGTGCCATCGTTGGGTCTCGCAGCGGTCACCGAAGATTTAGCCCTTTCGTCCGGATTGCTTGCCGCTCAGAAACGCCAGACCCCAGGTCGCCATCGGACGCTTGGTGACGCGCTGCAGTGGAGTTACCAATTGCTCGACTCCGTGGAACAAGCGGTGTTCCAGGAGTTGGCTATTTTCCCTGCCGATTTCACCGTCGCTGCAGCAGAACGCGTCGTATCCACCAATCTGGAAAAGCCCACCCGACTGGTTGATGTGCTTTGCAGCCTCGTTGACAAGTCGCTGATCACGTTGCAGGCCGGAACCCAGCCGATTCGCTATCGCTATCTAACCATGCTGCGGGCGTACGCCCTGGAGCAGCTTGCGAACCGCACGGCGGCCATGACTGAAAAGCATGCTCGCTTCGTTGAGCAATTGACTTCCCAAGCCCAACGGGATTGGACGTCGCTACCCACGACGCAATGGAAGCGACAATACGAACACCACATTGACGATATCAGGGCCGCTCTTGACTGGTCATTGTCAGATAGTAGGCGCCGTGCCTTGGGTCTGCTCATTCTCGCAAACTCCGCCCCATTCTGGATACAACTATCACTCTACGACGAGTGTCGCCAGCGGATTACGAACGTACTGGAAGAAACGAAAATTCCTCCCGTTGAAGAGCGCCAGGAGATGATGATCCAGACCGCACTGGCCACTTCGCTGACCTGGTCACGTGGACCGGTTCCGGCTAATGGGCGGGCCTGGACCAGGGCCGGCGATCTCGCGCTCCGGCTGGACGACGCGGAAACGCAACTGCAGGCCGAATACGGTCTATGGCTTTATCATCTGCGCAGCGGCTACTACGCACAGGCCCTCCAGCACGGGAAAAACATGGCAGAGCTAGCCGTGAAACATCGCGATCAAGCGGCACTTCTGACGGCACGTCGTTTGATTGGGACATCTCATCATTTTCTGGGAAAGCACGCAGAAGCTTTGTCTGAAATTGAGTGCATGCTCGACAGTTATACGCGCGACGAACGTCATGGCTCCCATTTCAGATTTGGAATGGACCAGCGCGTGGCAGGTTGGGCCTTTCTTTCGCGCATTCTGTGGGTAATGGGAAACACGACCAAAGCGCGACGGGCTGCCCAGATAGCGATTGACGAGGCGATGGCACTGGACCACGCCTGCACCCTATGCTGCGCCCTTGCGGAGGGAAGCTGTAACGTGGGCGCACTTTCAGGAGACGTAGAAGGCGTCGAGGGTGCGTCCCAGCAGCTTATCCAGGTGGCAGGAACTCACGGCCTGGACTTTTGGGCACTCTATGGTTCGGCATTTTCACTTTGGGCGAAAGTATTCCAGGACCCGAACGCTGTCTCTTTCGTCGAGCTTCGATCGACACTGGAGACGCTGCAAGCCCGCGGATTCGATCCGGCTTATTCCGTATTCTTATCCGACTTTGCGAGCGCAATGCTGGAACAGGGCCGTATGCGAGAGGCAGTCAGCCTCATTAATGCCCGGCTGGCCGGCGACGCTACTGGACAGTTTTGGAACGCCCCTGAACTGATGAGAGTCAAGGCTCGAACGCTATCGGAGAAGACGTCATCCCGGCGAGCGCCCCGGGCGTTGGTCTTGCAGCAAGCGTTGACGCTGGCGCGCGCTCAGGGCGCCAAGGCGTGGGAGCTGAGACTCACAAACGGACATGTCGCGTAGGCGCGCGGCGCAATGCGGTATCACCCGTTTGCCGCGCCGAGCGCTTCGCCGAAGCGGGGCATGCCCGCGAGCGGGCCCGTTTCCGTCGATTCGATCAGGTAGTCGAGGAAGGCCCGCACAGAGGGCGATGTGCGTCGAGCGCGTTCGAAGAGCACATTCACAGGCGCAGGCATAGTCTCGTAGTCCTGCAGGATACGCCGCAGCCGGCCGCATTCGATGTCGGCCGCTACTTGCCACGACGGGGCGCGCACGATACCCGCTCCATCGATCGCCGCGGCCGCGAGCACGTCAAGCGCGTTGGCCCAGAGGCGGCCTGTGATGCGGGCGGAATGGCGAGTGCCCACGGACCTGAAGCGCCAATCGACGGGGCCAGGCTGGTCGGAGAAAACGAGGCAGTCGTGCTGGCGCAGCTCGTCAGGCGAGCAAGGCGCGCCGCGGCGTTCGATATAAGACGGCGCGGCGCAAACGACCATGCGCACCTCACCGAGCTTGCGTGCCACAAGCGCCGAGTCGGGAAGTCGGCCCACGCGAATCGCGAGGTGGATGTCCTCCTCGACGAGATTCACGGTGCGGTCGATCAACAGCAGCTCGACTGAAACTGCGGTGTGGCGTGCAAGGAAGAACGGCAGGAGCGGTGCGATGACGGTTCGGCCGAGCAACGTGGGCGCGGCGATGCGCAAACGGCCCGCCGGCTCGCTCTGGCCCGCGCTAAGCAACGTGCCCACTTCGTCCAGATCTGCGAGGATCGACTTCGCGCGCTCAAAAAATAGGCGCCCCTCGTTCGTCAGCGCAATGTGCCGTGTCGTGCGCCGCAGCAGTTGCATGCCGAATTGCTTCTCGAGCGCCGATAAGTGGCGGCTCACCGAAGTCAGCGACATCGGAATCGCACGCGCGGCGGCAGACAGACTGCCGGTTTCCACCACTCGGACAAACACGTTCATCGCGTCGAATCGGTCCATCGGTCACCCTTCCTCAAATCGCAAGAGTCATTACCGCTGAATGACGCTACTCCCGATTTTAGAAATAGTCTAGATTTCCCTTTGAGCAAACCGCGAAAACCCTCGCGCCGCGCCTTGGGTCGAGCACACGAGCACTTCGAACATTTTCCGGCAAAGGATGGATGCAGATGAAACAGTCGATCTACTGGGTCATGGCACTCGCAGCCGGGCTCGTCGTCGCCAACAACTACTACAACCAGCCGCTGCTGGTCGATTTCGCGCATACGTTCAGGGTTGCTGAAGGACAGGCCGGCGGGATTTCGATCGCTGCGCAGGCTGGTTATGCGCTCGGCCTGCTCCTGTTCATTCCGCTCGGGGACAAGGTCGAGCTTCGCAAGCTCTTCGTGCTCACATTGGCGGCGGCCGTTGTCGCGCTTGTCGCGATGGCGGCGGCGCCCACGCTGCCCTGGGCCGTAGCGACAAGCTTTGCCGCGGGCATGGCGAGTGTCGCGCCGCAACTGCTCACACCTTATGCAGCGAAGATTGCGGGGCCCCAAAACCGCGGCAAGGCCGTCGGAATCGTGATGTTCGGTCTACTTTGCGGCATCCTCGTCTCTCGCACGGTATCGGGCGTGATCGCCGCGTATTTCGGATGGCGTGCGGTCTACGCGTTCGCGGCAGTCGCGATGGTCGGCGTTGCCATCATGCTTGCGCGCGTGCTCCCGCGTATCGAGCCGACCTTCTCGGGTAGCTATGGTGCGTTGATGCGTTCGCTGTTTGCGTTGCTGCGCGAGGAACCCGTGGTACGGCAGACCGCTTTGATCGCGGCGTTGCAATTCGCGGTATTCAGCGCCTTCTGGACGACGCTCGCGTTTCATCTGCACGCCCTCGATCCCCGCTACGGCAGCGAGACGGCGGGGTTGTTCGGACTCGTCGGCGTGGCCGGCGCGAGCGCATCCTATGCTGCGGGGAAGCTGACCGATACGCGCGATCCGCGTCGAATCATCTTAGCCGCCAGCATTGTCCTCGTTGCCTCGTACATGGTGCTTGCGTGGAAAGGCTCGAGCATCGGCGGGCTGATCGTCGGGGTGATCCTGCTCGACCTCGGCATGCAAAGCTCCCATGTCTCGAACATGGCGCGCAGCCTGGCGGTTAAGAGCACTGCGATGAGCCGCGCCAACACGCTTTACATGACATGCCGCTTCACAGGCGGGGCAATCGGCGCGGCGCTCGGCAACTATGCGTGGAGCGTGTGGCATTGGGCCGGGGTGTGTGGCGTTGGGCTCGTCTTTGCCAGCGCTTCGATGCTGCCGCAGATCATTCCCGCGTCCGGTCGTCGACGGCTTGCGAAGAAACGCGACAAAAGCGCCGACCATGAGGTGCGTGAAGCGCGATAGGCGATCGGGCGGCCGCATCAAACGGACGTTGGGACGAAAATCGCGCGAAGCGGCAACTATCAAAGCCTACTGCCCCGTAACGCCCCTTAACGCCGGTGTCAATTTTCTGGCCCCGCGTTTCCACGCAGCGGTTGGAGCACCAAATCGGCCGCTTCCTCAGCATCTTTTAGGAGCGCCTTGCGCGGCATGCCTAGCTGCGCACGCATGGTCAGCCCACGCGCTAAATCCGTGACCTGGGTTGCGCGCGCGGCGACGGGAAAGTCAGATGGGATTTCTCCCGCGCTGATTGCGTCCCGGAAACGACCTTCCACCAGCGCGGTGCCACCGGCGGCCGCGTTTTGCAGGAACTGCCGGACTTCAGGGTCGTCCACAAGCGGCGCGACGCATATCAGAAGACAGCCCCGGGCGGACCCCTTCTCGGTCGCACTTTCGACGGCGTACCTCAGAAATCCTGTGATCGAGTCGCGAAGACCCTGTGGTGAGAGGAGTGCCTTCGCGGCTGATGCGCCTTTCCGTTCTGCGTACGCCTTGAGGACCCGCAAGAATATCGCCCGCTTGTCCCCAAAGACGGCATACAGACTCGGCCGCCCCACACCCATCCCGGCGACGAGATCGTCAATCGTCACTCCGTCGTAGCCTTTCGACCAAAACACCTGAGTTGCCTTTTCCAGCGCTCCCGCCTCGTCGAAGCTGCGCGGTCGACCCACTGGCCTGGCAGTATTTTGAATCATTTGGTTCAAAACTCCTTGACAACTTTTGCGCTACCAATATATAACCGAATAGTTCTAAATTAACAAGCCGTTTCTGGCCCTGCGGGGCCTCACGACCCGGCCTTCACCCTTCACCACTGAGACGCCCATGGAACATTCGATTGCGCTCGTCACCGGCGCCACCTCCGGGCTCGGTTATGCGGCTGCCCGCATTCTTGCCGCAGAGGGCTGGCGCGAGATCATTATCACCGGACGCAGCCTGGCTCGGGCCAAGGAAGCGGCCACTCAACTCGCAGCGGAAACTAAAAGACAGGCCTTCACGCCGCTGGAACTGGAGTTGGACACGCCGGCCAGCGTCCAGTCCGCGCTCGCCGAACTGGTCAAGCGAGGTTGGCCAATTGATTTCCTACTGCTCAATGCCGGGATGGTCCCAGGTAAGCAGCGGGTGATCACTTCGGCGGGCGTCGAGGCTTCTCAGGCCCCGCTCATCGGTCATCATCAATTGACTGTCGGATTGCTCCGCGCGAACCTGCTGAGTCCCAACGCGCGGATTGTTATTGCCAGCGCGGAACCTGCCCGAGGGGGTGTACCCATGTTCAAGTACACCGACGTGGATGCACTCGCTGCCAAATACCACCAGGGCGACCTGACCGCTGCCATGGAAGCCCTGATTCGCAACGGGCCGAACGTGAAGTACGTGCCCAACAATGCGTATGCCGACGCGAAGCTCTTCGTTGCCTGGTGGGCCGCAGCGCTGGCGCGCCGGCTACCCGCAGGCATGGCCGTGTACGCTGTCTCGCCCGGTGCGGCGACTGCGACCAACGTTTCGCGACAAGCCAGCCTGGCCGTGAAGTATCTGTTTATCCCAATCGCGAACCTCATTCCCGGCATGAATCAGACGCCGGAGACGGCAGCGGGCCGGTATATCCAGGCCTCGAAGTTCGAAACCGAGGTCTCAGGGCAATTCTTCGCCTCCGCTCAAGGGAAGTTCTCAGGCCCAATTGAGGCGCAGCTCCAGCCACACCTCCTCGATGGCGCTAATCAAGAAGCCGCGTGGCAGGCCGTCGTCAACGTCTCTGGCCTCAACTGGTCGTACGCGGAATCCTTGCGCGCAGTGTCCTGAAGGCGCGCCGGTCGCGGCGAAATGGTCGCAGTGACCAGAATCAGCAAGCGATTGCGGAGTTACACGATCGCCCACAGGGCGTACGATGTTTTTTAAATTAATAGTAGTACCAAGTAGTTAAATATCGGCAAAGCAACCCTAACTCTCTCGAGGAGCATACCTATGAACCGGTACCAGGATAAAAAGGTGGTGATTATCGGCGGCACGAGCGGCATGGGGCTCGCGACAGCCAAGATGCTCCTCGACGGAGGCGCGCGCGTTTTGGTGACCGGCCGCTCGCAGGCGGGCTTGGAGTCGGCGCAGCAAGAGCTTGGGGACGGCGCGATCGTAGTTTCGAGCGACGCGCGGTCGCTAACCGACATCGACGCCCTCGCCGCTCAGGTTAAGACCGAGTTCGACACCATCGACCTGCTTTTCGTCAACGCCGGGTTCAGCATTCCAACGCCTCTCGGCAGCGTGACCGAAGCCATCTATGACGAGATGTTCAATCTGAACGCCAAGGGTCCCTTTTTCGCGGTCCAGAAGTTCGCGCCGCTGATCACTCGGGGAGGCTCTGTCGTCCTCACGACCTCTGTCGCCAACGTCAAGGGACTGCCAGGCCAAGCCACATACGGCGCCGCCAAGGCTGCGCTGCGGTCATTCGCCCGGGTGCTCGCCACCGAGCTGCTTCCTCAGGAGATCCGCGTAAACGCGGTGTCGCCCGGTCCCATCGACACGGGCATCCTCGAAAAGGTGTTCCCTACGGAAGAGATGCGTACACAGGTGAAGGAACACACCGTCGGCATTATTCCCATGAAGCGCTTCGGGACGTCGGAGGAAATCGCCAGGGCCGTCCTCTTCCTCGCGTTCGATGCGACCTTCACGACCGGCGCTGAACTACCGGTCGACGGCGGTTGGTCGCAATTCTGAGCGGCGTACAGGCCGCACGCGTCGCCAGACGAGGCTTTCACGATGAATCGGTTGGAAGCCATCCGCTGCTCGACCGGATGAGCGTCCGCTTCCAGGCGCTCGGTCCGGCCAAGCCGATGGCAGCTTCGGGTCGAAGACCGGCGCTCTCGCAGACCACACGGATTGCTTTGTTTCAACTGTCTGCTTGCCTGCGGTTGACGCACCGACCATTCGCAAAACAACGGTCAACAATCATCAAGCGACTTTATTCAGGAGAAGGTGGGACTGCAGAGTTCGACGATCCGCTTTCGTCCGTGCGTTCGTTAGTATCTGGCGCGATCCGTCGACGCGCGCGCCGTCTTTGCGCAGACATCTGCCCTGTGAAGCGGATTGAGCGCAGCCGGCATGAGGTGTTGAATGAGTTCATCAACGTCACACGCTTTTGAGGCGTCTGGCGCGTTGCAACGTTGCCCGTATCGATGCGATTGCCGGGCATCGTCTGGAGCACGCTCACGCTGGCGGGGTGCAGCAGATAGGGATCGCGGGCAGACGCCCCTGCCTAAGGCGATTCGACGGCGTCCTCACGTGATACGGTTTGCTGCCTGCCCACTTGGGCATCGATAAATTTAGCGCTGTCTGCCAGTACGGGCGCGAATACACGCAGCGGGGCAGCGAGGGACGCCACCAGCAGCACATGCCCGACAAACGGATAGTGCTTCACTTCGACGTTATCGCCCGCTGCCCGCAGTTTCGCGGCCAGCCGGTCGGTATTGCCGGGGTCTACCGTGCTATCGCGCTTGCCGGCGGCGAGGAACATCGGCGGCTCGTCGCCGCTCACGAAGTTGATCGGCTGGCTCGCCGCACGCAGCGATGCAGGAAACAACTCCTTCAAGACCGGATCGGTAAGCGGCAGGAAGTCGTAGGGTCCCGCGAGACCGATCACGCCGCTGATGTCGCGTTTGCTCATATGTTGCGCGGCGAGGTAATGACCGTCGGTGGCCAGCAAAGCGACGATATGCGCGCCCGCCGAATGTCCCATCAGGAAAATCCGCGACGGATCGCCGCCGTATTCAGCGGCGTGGTCGCGTGCCCAGCGCACTGCAGCAGCGGCGTCTTCCATGAAGCCGGGGAACCGGGTGTCCGGATAGGTTCGATAGTCGGGCAGCACGGCAACGAAGCCACGCGAAGTCAGCGCCTGACCGACGAACAGATAGTCGCTGCGCGCGCCGTTCTGCCAGCTCCCGCCATAGAAGAACACCACCACGGGCCGTCCGCGAGAAGCCGCCGTGGCGCTTGTGTCGTCGGGTTGGTACACGTCGAGTTTTTGCCGGGGGGCGTCGCCGTAGGAAATGGCGGTGCTGGCGCGGAACGTGTGATGCGGTACCGCGGCGTTGAGCGCGGCGGTTCCGCTGCAGCCGCCGAGGGCGGTGAACGCCAGCGTGGCGGCCAACGTGAGCAGGCGTCGAGGCATAAGCGATCGGATTGGTCCGGTGATGTGTCCAGGGCTATCTACGTGCGTCGCTTGCCGACGGATGCAGAAACAGGGAGGAATGTCCCGCTCGTTGCGATTTCGTCTTAGCCCCAGGTCATAACGACATCCCCGCCGTCTGCAGCAACAGCAAGACATTCAATGCCAGTACAGCCGCCATTCCAGCGATGGCAGCGAGATTCGTCAACGGGCGATTGCGGTATGCCCCATCAGATCGGCCCGCCCCGCGAACCAGACCGGCGCAATCAGGGAGACCTCGGGTCATTGGCGCCGTTCGAGCCTCTTGCAAAACCCGCGGTCAACGCCGCGATTCACGACGATGCTGACATGACCGAGAACGTGGGTGTACCTAATTGGCCAGGTGTTCGATGACAATGAGCTAGTGCGCATCTCGCCGATTGTTAGCGATTCGAAGAAATGCCACTTCAATCTCGGGCTTTCATCAATAGTCGGTGTAGCCTTTTTCTCCCGGCGTATAGAAGGTCGAGGCATCAGGTGCTGCCAGGTCCCGGCCCGACTCGAACTTGGATACAAGGTCCGGATTCGAGATGAACGGGCGTCCGAAAGCCACCAGGTCGACACGTTGTGCTTCGAGGTCTGCGTCGGCATGCGAGGCTCTCTTATAGGCGATGGTCATGCGGAGGATCGAGACTAGTGCTCAGGCTTGTGGTTGATAGCGCTCGGCCGCATGGGCTTGTCGAATGTCGGACATCAGCCCTTGGCGCGCGGCTTCCAGCGCATCCCAGCGCTCGGCCACGTGCAGCGGCGGGATGGTGACCAACTCGCGACGGTCGAAGCCGGCCAGTGCGGCATCGACCAGCTCACCCACTTCCATTACCTCGGGCAGGGTGTTGACGTCGATGCCGGCGCGCGCCCAGATCTCGGTGCGGGTCGACGCCGGCAACACGGCTTGCACGTAGACGCCCCTGGATGACAGCTCCAGGTTCAGGCCCTGTGACAGAAACAGCACGAAGGCCTTGGTGGCGCCGTAGATCGACATGCCGAACTCGGGCGCGAACCCCACCACCGAGCCGATGTTGACGATCGCGCCCGTGCGCGTCTTTGCGAAGCGCGGCGCGACCGCAGCGGCGAGCCGCGTCAGCGCGGTGACGTTGAGCGTTATCAAGCTTTGGACGGCCTCGGCAGATTGCGCCAGGAAGCCGCCTGATTGCGCCATGCCGGCGTTGTTGATCAGGACGCCGATTTTCGCGTCGCCCCGCAGCCGGGTTTCGAGTGCGGACAGATCGGCGGGGTCTGTCAGGTCGGCCAGCAGCACTTCGACGGCCACATTGCTCTCTGCGCGCAGGCGTGCTGCCAGGCTATCCAGGCGCGCTTTGTCGCGCGCAACAAGAATGAGGTCATGGCCACGGCGGGCGAAGCGCTCGGCGTAGGTGGCGCCAATGCCGCTGGAGGCGCCGGTGATGAGGACGGTGGGAAGGGTAGTCATGGCTTTTTCCGTTGCATGGGTCGTTCTGATTGAGGGAGTCAATACGGGGGCATCACATCTGGACCACGACCTTGCCTCTGGATCGCCCCTGGGCAAGGTAATCAAGCGCTTCCTTTGCCTGCGCGAATGGAAACACCTTGTCTATCACCGGGCGGATGCGCTCCGCCTCGAGGAGATGACCGATTTCGCTGAGCTGCGCGCCATCCGGGCGCACAAAGTGAAATAGGTAGGAGACGCCTCGCTTGCCGGCACGGCGCGTGATCTTGCGGCTCATCATCCCGAATACGAACCTGAGGACGAAGTTCAAACGCCTGGCGCGTGCGAACGCTGCATCCAGCGGGCCCACGATAGACACAATCTGGCTGCCCGGCTTGAGGATGCCGAGCGACTTCTCGATCGCATCTCCCCTGACCGTGCCAAGCACTGCGTCGTAATCGAGCAGTACTTTCTCGAATGCCTGCTTCTTGTAATCGACAACCTCGTCCGCGCCAAGGCTGCTGACCAGCTCGACGTTGCCAGTGCTGGTGGTGGTCCCCACTTTCGCCCCAAAGTACTTCGCCAGTTGAATCGCGAAGGTGCCGATACCGCCCGACCCCGCAGGGATGAACACCTTCTGGCCGGAGCGCAGCTTGAGGCGTTCCTTCAGCACTTGCCATGAGGTGAGCCCGACCATTGGGATCGAGGCAGCTTGCACGAAGTCAAGATTGATCGGCTTCGGCGCGGCAGCGCTCTCCGGCACCACCGCGAATTCGGCAAGCGAGCCGGTGCCCAGGTCGAAGATGCTGGCGAAAACGGCGTCACCAGGCTTGAAGCGCGTCACCTTGCTGCCGACCTCAGTCACGACGCCTGCCAGATCGCTGCCCAGCGTGGCCGGAAGCCGGAAATTCAGAACGGGTTTGAACATCCCGGTCGGGATCATATTGTCGATCGGGTTGAGGCCGACGGCGCGGACCTGTACCAGGATCTCGTCGGCTTTCAGCGTGGGGCGTGGAACATCGGCAAACCCGATTTCGGGCGACTTGCCATAGCGTTTGAAGGTGAGTGCTTTCATGGTTCGGTTTCTCATTTCCGGTCTTTCATTCCTGATTGATGAGATTAGTCAGCGAGGAAGTCCAGCACCGCAGGCACAAAGGCGCGGTGGTGCTGAAACACACCGCCGTGCCCGGAATCCGGGTAGATCGTGAGCTGGGCATTCGGCAGGCGGCGAGCCATGTCGGTCGATAGACTGCTTTCAACCATGAGGTCACGGTCTCCATTCGCGACAAAAACGGGGTGGGTGATCGCCGAGAGATCGTCGGGGGCGCTGAGGCCCGCGTTCTTGATTGCCTTCAGTTGCGCGATTCGCGCCTGCAGGGAAATGGGCTTGTCCCGGTTTTCCGCGCGCTCCTTCAGCCGCGAGAAGTAGTCTTTCGCGGCGCGCTTGCCCTCGGGGTTACGGGGGAAGAACAGGAAGTTCCTCGGGTCGCTCAATGTCAGCGCCGCTTTGACATACGCCAGGGCCGCAATCCGGTTGATCCTGTCGATCCCGCCGCCGCCGCGGGGCCCGGTTCCGGCGAGCACGATCCGGCGCACGAGCTCGGGCGCCTGCAAAGCAACCATCTGCGCGACGGCCCCGCCCATCGAGAAGCCAAGCAGATCGACCTTCTGGAGGCCCAATGCCCGAATGAAGGCGATGGCGTCCCGCCCCATTTCCTCGACGGTATGCGGCACCGAGCCACCCGAAGCACCAACGCCGCGGTTGTCGAAGGCGATCACCCGATGCCGTGCGGCGATGCCGTCGATGACACGCGGGTCCCAATCATCGAGCACGGCCATCAAGTGATGCAAGAAGACCACCGGCACACCAGCGTCGGGGCCGAGTTCCCGATAGACGAAGGGCACCCCGCCAACATCAATCCTCCGGGTCGGCGCGTCTTTCCATTTCACCGCGCCCAACTGCCGCACTGGCGCATCGACGGGCGCACCCTTCCGAGCCCCTGCTGCGGCGCCGTCGATGCCCGACGGGGCGCTTGTCGCCAAGCGGATGCCGATCGTGTTCTTGCTCATCAATGAAATCTCCGTGCCGGGTGGATTGCTTGTCGTCGAGGTGTTAATATCAATTCGATACGAACGATACTACCAATTTGAAAGTTAGTCACTATCGAAATGATATGAACTGCGAAAATATTTCAGACGAGCCGTGCCCTATCGCGCGCAGCGTGGCTTTCGCGGGTGACGCTTGGTGTCTCCTGATCCTGCGCGACGCCCATAGCGGTCTGACGCGCTTCGATCAGTTCCGGAAAAGCCTCGGCATTGCGCCCACCATGCTGACTCGGCGATTGGCGACACTGACGGAGGAGGGATTGCTGGAGAAACGGCGCTACTCGGAGCATCCGCCTCGCGAGGAGTACCTGTTGACCGAGGCCGGCCGCGATTTCCTGCCCGTGCTTTTCATCATTGGCGCGTGGGGGCGTCAGCACCGAGGCGGAGGCAAAATGACCCGCTTCCTTGATGCTGAGAACGGGACAGAAATCAAGGCGGTCGCCGTGGATGAAGTGACCGGTGCGAAGATCGGGACGCGCCCGATCCGTATCGTCCCGCCCGAGGAGGGCTGACGCAGCGCGGCGTTGGGAAACAGGAGGTTCGTGCCCTGAAACCTGCCAGGTATTTGATTCGCAATGACTGTGTTCTGCCTCCGGTAGCAGCCGCAAAGTAGCGCTGCGACCGAGGATGCAAGATCACGAAGCCGAAGGCCATGGGGCCTCCGCGCGATGAGTTTTTTTCACCGCGAAAGGCTTTTAAGCAGTTCGAGAAGTCTGCCGGATTATTGATCCTTTCTGCGAGCGCGACTGCTTGCCGCATCGGTTCGCGTGCGTCATAAATATTGCCCCTCACCCGCCTCCAGTGCGGCGAAGCGAGTGGCGGTCATTGAAATGCGCACTCGCCTACACGGCAGACGACATTCTTGACAGTCGGCAGTCGCCGCGCTGCGCCCGGGAGCGTCTGTCCACGCCGTCGCACCTCAATTTCTTGTCAGCGAGTTTTTCTCACGATAGGCCGAGATAAAGTCGTTTGTTGTAAGCCGGCAGCTCCGCTACTCTAAATGCACGCACCAATCTCACCGGCGCGTCAATCACAAGCGCACGAACACGCTCCTTCGACCATTGCGTTAGGGAATGGCGGGTAAGCACATAAAGCGCAAGTCCTTCACGGGACCATTATCCAAATCGTAGGAGACAACATGGGTTTCACTCGCAGAAACTTTCTCATCACCGGAACGGGAGCAGCCGTTGTCGCAGCGACGGGCCTCCTCGATGGTCCGTGGGTTCGACGCGCCAACGCGGCAGAATTCTCCTATAAGGTCGGGACGAACCTGCCGGCAAACCACCCGCTGAATGTCCGTATTCAAGAGGCATCGGATGCGATCAAAAAGGAGACAGACGGCCGGGTCGACCTCCGCGTGTTTCCAAATAATCAGCTCGGTGGCGACCCGGACATGTTCTCGCAGTTGCGGGCTGGCGCACTGGAGTTTTATACGGTGTCGGGCGCAAATACCTTGTCGACTCTGGTTCCGAAGGCATCCATTTCTGGCGTCGGCTTCGCGTATAAAGACTATGACCAGGTATTCGCGGCATTCGATGGCGACCTTGGCGCCCATATTCGCGGCCTCATTGGAAAGGCAAATCTGGTTGTTCAGGACAAGATCTGGAACAACGGGTTCCGCCAGATCACGACCAGCACGAAGCCCATTAAGACTCCTGCCGATTTGCAGGGCATGAAAATCCGGGTGCCGGGCGGTCGTCTCTGGATCGCGCTGTTCAAGTCGCTTTCCGCAGCCCCCGCGTCGATCAGCTTCAACGAGGTCTATTCTTCTTTGCAGACAAAGGTCGTCGACGGACAGGAGAACGCGCTTGCCGTGGTAGACGCCGCGAAGCTCTATGAGGTCCAGAAATACTGCTCGATGACGAACCACATGTGGGACGGCTACTGGTTGCTCGGCAACAAGACAGCGTGGGAAAAAATGCCGCCCACCGTCCGTGACATCGTCTCAAAGCACCTCAATGTGGGGGCACTGAAGCAACGACAAGACGTGATCCAGTTGAACGCCTCCCTGCAAAAGACGCTTGCGGGCAGAGGGCTTGCGTTTAACACCGCTGACGCGAACGCGTTCCGCCAAACCCTGAAATCCGCGAACTTCTACACGGAGCAGAAGCAATTCTTCGGCGACGAAGAATGGAGTCTCATGGAGAAATACACGGGGAAGCTGGCATGAGAGCGCAAATGCTGAAAGACGTGGATGACGCGCTCGAACAACAGACTAGCGCAACCGTCCACCACACGACGAAGACGATGCCCCGCTGGCTGTCTCGTGTGGACTTCGCACTCGGCGTAATCGTCTCTGTGCCGGCGGCACTGCTGGTGCTAGCAGAAATTATCCTGCTTTTCAGCGGCGTTGTGGCCCGTTATGCCCTGCACCACCCGCTAATCTGGAGCGACGAACTCGCTGCCATCCTGTTTCTCTGGCTCGCCATGACAGGTGCCGCTACGGCGTTGCACCGAGGAAGCCACATGCGCATGACGGCACTGGTCAACCGCATGGGCGAGCAGTGGGATCCGTTCTGGGACACCATTTCTATGGTGGCGAGCATGCTCTTTCTCGGACTCGTACTCGTTCCGTCGATCGCTTACATCAAGCAGCAGTGGGACATTCTCACCCCGACAATGGAGATCAATGACGGCCTGCGCGTCGCGGCTATCGTCTTCGGGATTGTGTCGATGCTGCTGATTTGCGTGGTCAAGCTGTTGGCAATCGGCTGGAAGACTGCTATCACTGGGATTGTGGTGTCGCTAGCGACTGTGTTTGCGCTGGAACATGCAGGGCCGGTTCTGCAATCGCTTGGAAACCTGAACCTGGTGATTTTCTTCGTTGGTGTGGTCGGTTTCACCGTCCTGAGCGGAATGCCTATCGCATTCTCCTTCGGCCTTTCCGTGTTTGCTTATCTTTCGATGTCAACCGCCATGCCGCTGGAAATTGTCGTCAGCCGCATGGACGAAGGAATGTCTCAAATCCTTCTGTTGGCTGTGCCGATGTTTATTTTCCTCGGGCTTCTCATTGAGATGACAGGAATGGCACGGGCGATGATCAACTTCCTGGCATCGTTGCTGGGTCACGTTCGGGGTGGCCTCTCATACGTCCTGGTTGGCGCAATGTATCTGATTTCCGGGATTTCCGGTTCAAAGGCGGCCGATATGGCGGCCGTTGCTCCGATTCTGTTCCCTGAGATGAAGAAGCGTGGCGAGAATCCCGGCGAGCTCGTCGCACTGCTATCGGCAACCGGCGCACAGACCGAAACGGTTCCACCAAGCATCGTGCTCATCACGATCGGATCGGTTACTGGCGTATCGATCTCTGCGCTTTTTACCGGCGGTCTGTTGCCGGGGCTCGTACTGGCGTTCATGTTGTGCATGCTTGTCTGGTGGCGGGCCCGAAAATTCGAGCCCACGTCCTCCACGAGGGCCGCGTGGTCTCTGGTTGGAAAGGCTTTTGTGGTATCGATCCCGGCTCTGGCCCTTCCGGTCGTCATCCGCGTGGCGGTAGTGGAAGGCGTAGCCACGGCAACGGAAGTTTCGACAGTCGGCATCGCGTACTCTGTTGTCGCCGGGCTCATGGTGTATCGATGCTTTGACTGGAAGCGTGTTGGCCCCATGCTCGTGGAGACGGCCTCTCTTTCCGGTGCGATCCTCATCATCATTGGTACGGCTACAGCGATGGCGTGGGCGCTCACACAGTCCGGCTTCTCTCACGGACTGGCCGATTTCATGCAGCATCTGCCAGGGGGCGCGTTCACCTTCATGGTTGTGTCGATCTTCATGTTCATCATCCTGGGCAGCGTCCTCGAGGGAATACCAGCCATCGTGCTCTTCGGGCCGTTGCTTTTCCCCATTGCGCGAGCGGTTGGCATCCATGAAGTTCAATACGCGATGGTCGTCATTCTTTCGATGGGTTTGGGGCTGTTCTCGCCACCGTTCGGGGTCGGCTATTACGGCGCGTGTGCTGTCAGCAAGATCTCGCCGAACCTGGGCATTCGTCCGATCATGGGTTATATGGCTGCACTGTTCATTGGCATCGTGGTGATCGCGGCGGTACCGTGGATTTCGACCGGCTTTCTGAAAAGCTAAAAAAAGCGGGTACACGCGGAAATCGAAGAGGCTGGACGCACGTCCAGCCTCTTTGTTTGCAAGTCGCTTCAGGCGATCGTCGGCGATGTTGATAAGTTGATAATGCGATCAGCTGCCGCGAACCACCTTTCGCCAGCTCCGATCTGGATAGGGCTTCAGTGGCGATGCGCCGGTATCAGGTTGGGGAGCAGATCGGTGCCGTGCAACAAGCTCGCCCACGCCCTGGCGCATGAAACGAAAAGATCAGGACGGTTAGACGATTCTCAGCAGATTACTGATGCCGGGCGTGCCAAACGGGACACCTGCTGCGATCAGGAGCGGTTTGTGGCGGTCGACACCGATCCGATGCGCTGCCGCCGTCGCCTTCGTGACCATATCTTCAACGTTCTGCGCATCGTCTACATGTAAAGGACAGGCACCCCAAGTCAACGTAAGTTGACGCGCAACGGCTTCATCAGGAGTGAGCGACAGGATGCGGGAGGCTGGCCGTTCGCGAGCAATCCGCGCGGCAGTCGCGCCGGACGTGGTGTAGGCGACGATTGCCGCGACCGGCAACATTGACGTGACGGTAAAGATCGCTGCGCTGATCGCCCCCGGTGCGTCAGCAGACGCGGGCGGACTGACTGCTTTCAGCAGTTGACGATACGACGGCGCATTCTCTGTGTGCTCGATAATCCGATTCATCATCGAAACGGCTTGGACTGGAAAGGCACCTGACGCGGACTCCGCGGACAGCATAACGGCATCGGCACCGTCAAAAACGGCCGTCGCCACGTCGGACGTCTCTGCTCGCGTGGGCACGGCAGAGTTCACCATCGACTCCAGCATCTGCGTTGCTACAACGACAGGCTTTCCGGCCTCCCGGCACAAACCCACGATTCGCTTCTGGATTACCGGGACTTCCTCGGGTGGCAATTCAACACCCATGTCGCCACGCGCAATCATGATTGCGTCAGAAGCCTCAATGATCTCCTCGATCGACTCCACGGCGGACGGCTTTTCGATCTTGGCGATAATCTTGGCCCGGCCTTTGATCAGATTACGCGCCTCGCGCACATCGTCTGCCCGCTGCACAAAAGACAGTGCGATCCACTCTACGCCTTGTTCCAGGCCGAATTGGAGGTCTTGCCTGTCCTTTTCGGTCAGTGCTGGAATGGGAAGGACCACGCTCGGGACGTTGACGCCTTTTCGGTCCGAAAGGATGCCGCCGATGACAACTTCCGTGGTTATACGGGTAAGCGACGTATCGACAATCTTGAACCTCAGCAAGCCGTCGTTGGCAAGCAAAGTATCGCCGATCGCCGCGACTGCGAAGATTTCCGGGTGAGGGAGACAGACCCTCGAGTCGTCACCGGGCGCGCTATCAAGGTCAAAGCTGAAGGCCTGTCCAGGCCGCAGATCGACCTTCCCATCTTTGAACCGCGCCACACGCAGCTTCGGCCCTTGCAGATCGAGCAGCACGCCGATCGGACGACCATGTCGGGCCTCGATATGGCGAATTGCTTGCAGTCGCTGAGCCTGTTCCGCATGGCTGCCATGGCTCATGTTCAACCTGAAAACATCGGCGCCGGACACATACAGGCTCTCAATCAGGCTTTCGGCGGAGCTTGAAGGTCCGAGCGTCGCAAGGATTTTCGTGGAACGGTTTCTATTCATCGATGAAGATTCTCAGGTTGCGGAAGACTTCGTGCGGAAGGGACGAGGAATCGGAGCGGGCCGGAGTTGGTGCTCGGGTAAGCGAGCAACTACCGCCTTCCGATGTGACGACATTGCAGTCGGTCTCGATCTGCACAGGGAACCTATGCGATCGAGACTTCCTGCGCGTGACTCCGTGCCAAGGTCCTCATGTTCGCAACGGCCGAAGCATCGGACCGTTGGCCGCCGTTCTTGATTGAGCAGCAGGAACGCGCTTCAGATCGCGGTCCCCGTTAGCATCTACTGTGCGGCGTGAAGAAAGTGTGGCTGCACCGCGGGGCGCGGCGATTATCTTGTGGTGCCATCCCGCGCGAGGACGAAGAAGTTTTCGTCGCCCATCTGGCCGCCCTTGAGTGCAAGCTGAAGGTTTCTCAAATGAGACTTATCGGAAAGCACACGGCACAATGGCGCGCCTGCGGCGAGGCGGCCATCAATCTCAAGCGCGTCGGGCCCAAGAACCTGTGTGACCTGACTCGACGTATCGCCGCCCGAGAGAACCAGGCGGCGCAAATGAGTGGCCTCAAGAACAGCATTCGCGATCGCGCCAAGCCGTTGGCCCAGCAATCGACCGCCTTGATGCCGAGCGTCGTCCTGGGTCAGTCCGTCGGCGGTGAAGGACTCAAGCATTTCGGCGATGCGTGTATCGCCTGGCCCGCGGGCAGTGTGCATAATGACGCTGCGCCCGTCGCTGAGCAGGGCAATCGTACGGCCGACGATATCTTGGGCTGTTTGCTGCCAGGAGTCTTCTCGAACAAGCGCCTTTGCGTCGACGGCAATTTCGGCGAAGCCTGCGGCAATCGCCGTGTCAATCTGTGCGGAAGACAGCGGTGACGCACTCCCGGAGATGGCAAGAATCTGACTCGTGGGCGCGATGCGGTCGTAAGACCGCTGCGTACTGGGAAGCTTCCCGAGCTCACGCCACCATTGGGTCAGCGCGTATTCGACGCCGGACGAGCCGATGGTAAATATGGAACCGACGGTTGTAGCGTAGCCGTCAAGGATGCGACCGACTTCGGTCAGATGACGTTCCGTGACTGAATCGAGCAAGATTCCCGCGTCGCCCGTCAAAGTTGCTGCCGACCACGCCCGGTCTATTTCTTCGCGAGCACCTTCCAGACTGGGCAGGAAGATTCCGGAGAGAGGCAAGTCTGTCTGCAGCGCCAGATGGCGGAGAAGATCTCCTTCCATCATCGGTGTGACCGGGTGGACGCTCATGATCGGATGGCGATCGATTCGATAAGTCTTGTTGTCGGTACCGGATCGGGCAAACAGGTTGCCAAACGCGCAGTAGCGCTTCAATGCTGGAGTCCCGGCAACAATCGGAACTGGATGCCGCGTGATTCCAGCGCGGGCTATTTCCAGGGCTTTTCCGATGCTTCCTATCGTCGGGCCGCTATCGAAAGTCGAACATACCTTGTAGTGCAGGATCGGGGCATTCAGGTCGCGCAGAGCTTCGAATACCGATGGAAGGGATGCTTCCATTTCGGACGGACTCATGCCTCGACTGTCGCCTGCGACACCGATCGCGTCAAACCCGCCGAGCTGCGATAGTTTTTCGGACGAAGGTGCTTTCAGGAAAAGGGCGCACCGCAGCCCCGCGAAAGCCAGGACTTCCAGAGCGTCAGTCGATCCGGTGAAGTCGTCGCCGTAGAAAGCCAGACGCAATGCCGCGTCCGATTGTTCGGATTTTGCACTCATCCCGGATCACGCCGATTGGAAGTGAGACAGCGCAGCACGCAGCGCGGGCCTGGACTCCGCGAAGGTTTTCAGATCTACGCCTTCGACCGCCGCCTCCCATCCCTCCCGCATACTGGCAACACCCGCCGCGATTCCGTGCGGATGTCCGATGATTCCACCGCCGGCCAGATGCATCAGGTCCACGGAGCCCAGTTGAGCGTAAAGGTCGGGAGCTTGAGACGCCCACTGGCCCGATGAAAAAACCGGCATCAGCGGCTGCACACCCGCGAACGGTGCCAGGCAGGCACGGGCCGAATCGATGACGGACGCATCGGGCTCCCAGAACTTGCTGCGAATACCGTTGACGTGCAAATGATCCACTCCGGCAAGTCGCCACAACTTCTGAAACGCCTTGAAGGAGAACCCGAGTTGCGGGCAGCGAGTGAACGCCCCCCAGCCGTTGCGATGGCCGTGGATAGGTAGTTGGGCATGCTTGCGAAGATGCTCGACGCCAGCAAAACCGACCCAATTAATGCAAACCATCACACACGTACCACCGGCCCGCAGAACCGCATCGTGCCGCTGGAGCATCTCGTCGATTGTGCCGGAAATGTTGATTGCGTACATCGGCATGCGCCCCATGCGGTCGGCGTGCCGATGCAAAACCGGCATGACGGCTGCGAGCCGCTCATCAAAGCTCGCATATGCGGGATCGGCGAGCAGCTCGTCATCCTTGATGAAGTCGATGTCTGCGGCGCACAGGCTATCGACGATTTCCGCTGTTTGCTCCGGAAGCAAGCCGATGCTCGGCTTGATGATCGTTCCGATTATTGGTCTGTTGTAGACCTTAGCCAAATCACGGGTTCCACCGATACCGAATTGAGGGCCGGGGAATTGTGCCGCGTACGTTGCTGGCAGATCGATGTCAAGCAGGCGCAGCCCTGTCACTTCCCCCAACTCGAACAGATTGCCTGCAACAGTCGACAAAAGGGTTGGCAGATTCGCGCCAATGTTGTCGACCGGGAAGGCGATCTCGATCTCGCCCCGGTAATAGACGCTCGGCGTACCCTTGCGTTCGACGTGTGCACTGCGCAGCGACGGCTCGAGAACGGGGGGCTGCGAATCGACCTTCACTACACGAGCCCGGGCACGATTTTTTAGCGCCTCAGTCTCCCCCGGGAGCGCGAGAAACGTTCCGCTCGACTGTTCGCCGGCAATGACTTCAGCGGCTTTTGCAATCGGTACTGAGCTCTCGACGAAATAGCGCGCAGTGAATTCCGCTCTTTGACTGGAGGTTTCGACCATGTTCGACTCTGCGTCCTGGGAATATTAGACCTGAAACCGGGCGCATGGACGTATCGTCGGAAGCATGCGCTTAAGCCGGGGATGTCCTGACTATAGATTTGACGCCTTGCGACATCAAACGATATGATTTCCCGACGCGAAGCGAAAAACTCACAATAGGCCACTTCCATCAGCACTGGGCCTCGGGCCCACAGGAGCCCACGTGCCTCGTCTGTCATTGAATGCGCTGCGCGCCTTTGAAGCCACGGCTCGCCTGCGGAGCTTCGGTGCCGCCGCAGAAGAGCTCTGCGTGACTCATGGTGCGATCAGCAGACATATCCGCGCACTCGAAGACCAACTGGGCGTGCTACTGCTGTCACGCAATGCGCACGGGACTGAGCCGACGCCTGAAGGGGCGCAGATGGCCGAAGGCTTGAGCGTGGCGTTCAACCTTATCCAGAAGACCGTCGATCAGTTGAAGCCGGGGCCGTTGACGCTTTCGTGCTCGGCCTCGATCATGATGTACTGGCTGCTGCCGCGCCTCTCAAAGCTGAAAAATGCGATCCCATCGCTTGAGCTGAGTTTCAACACAAGTCATGGCGAAATCGACTTCACCCGAGACAAGATAACGGTGGCAATTCGGCTTTCGTCCATCCCAGTACCTAAAGGTGTCACCCCGATTCCGTTGATAGAGGAATGGATCGGCGCAGTGTGCTCGCCGGAGTACATGCGCACAAACCGGATCGAAAAACCGGGCGACCTGGAACGTGCGCGGCTTTTAGCAACCAATACGCGACCGTCCGCGTGGGCCGACTGGTTCAAGGCGACCTCGACTTCGCTCGAAAACCCGCCCGAAATCGCTGAATCATTCGATCATTTCTATCTTCAGATCCAGGCCGCCAAGTGCGGATTGGGCGTCGCAGCAGTGCCGAGAATGCTTGTCCGGGACGAACTGGACTCAGCTGGTCTGGTCGCGCCGTTTGGCTTTGTCGCGGGCCCTGTGAGCCTCGTGCTGTGGGTTGCTCCTCATGCGGAGAGTCAACCGAAGACCGTCGCCCTGGTGGAATGGCTGCGGAACGAGTTGCGTGAGATGGAGACATGAAGCATGCAGCGGCCTGCTTGCCGGCATGCCAAATCTGTTTCTCGAGGCGTGTGACTTTTTCTCACAGCCTCCAGCTTTATTATCCTTTGACCTTGCCTGCCAGGGCTCGAATAATCTGCACACGAGATGGCGCGTAGCGCCGTCATTTGATCCGCTTCCAGGCATCATATGCGAAGCCGCGCAGCGGTCTTACACTGAAGGGGACATCGTGGAGCAGACGAAGCAGAACGGCGCAAGCCGCGTAGCCGTGATCACGGGCGGCGCTATGGGTATAGGTGCAGATTCGGCAGAACAGCTTGCAAGACGTGGCTATAACGTCGTTCTCGCCGATATAAATAAGAGCGCCGCGGAAGAAACGGCGTCGAGTTTCCGGCGCGCGGGCCTGACAGTTTCGGCTACGGAGATGGATGTCTCAAGCGCCGAATCGATTGCCGCTGCGTTCGATGCGATCGACAAGACGCACGGGCGTTGCGACGTGTTGGTGAACGGCGCCGGCATTGCCAAGCTGGTGCCATTCATAGACTATCCCCTCGACACGTTTCTCAAAACCATGCAGGTCAATGTAACTGGCGCGTTTTTATGCTCCCAACATGCCGCGCGTCTGATGGTTAAGAACCGCTGGGGCCGCATAATCAATATAGCTTCGGTGGCAGGCGTGCGGGCGGTCGGTACAGGACGCACCGCCTACGGCACGTCGAAAGGGGCCGTCATCGCTTTAACGCGCCAGATGGCGGTGGAGCTCTGTGACTACGGCATTACCGTTAACGCAATCGCCCCAGGTCCAGTGGACACGCCGATGACCAAGGCGCTCCACAGCGAAGAGTTCCGTGCCGAATACTCAAATGCGATTCCGATGAAGCGCTACGGCACGACGTCGGAAATCGCTGCGGCCGTCTGCTACCTGGCGTCGGAGGAAGCTGGATATACGAACGGGATCGTGCTGCCGGTGGACGGTGGATTCCTGGCATGGGGAGCAGGCGCGGTTTGAACGGCATTTGGCGGCTCGGACACCAACCAACCGCTGAAAGCAACGGATAGTGGCATCCGATTGGCTCTCTAAATCAGTGCGCGGTCGGTGAGCGCCGGCTTGATCGGCTACAGCGGCCTTTCAGCCCGTCCTGAGCATCAGCAGTCAGGACGGCGTACTCGAGAGCCCGCTATACCCTCGATAAATGCCCGCGAGAACGACTACTACAATCCAGGCTCCGTGCGGCAAGCGATTGCGACAGCGCAATGCGACGCATCCGCTGATAAGGCGCATCAGTTTCTCGCCAAGCGAAAAGAAGTGATTGTTGGACGAGTCAATCTTGGCGGCGTCACACGCCCTTACTTTAACAAGGCGTCGCTCGGATATCGAATCGGCGAGCGCTTAAGTGACGTCTGTGGCGCATCTCCGAGTGCCCACTATCCAGGTTTTCAAATGACGGCTCGGGGCCCCGCCATGCCAATCGCATGAGCCCCACGCGGCCATTAAGCGTCTATCGCAGAATGATTCGGCCGCACATTCAACCGTCAGCGGCAACCGGAAAGCGGCCGCCCGCCGCGCAATGCATTGCTCCCTTTGTTACGTTTTCGCGACAGTCTCTTTTTTCCTTTCATCAGTTTGCAGGAGATGCTTTATCCTCCGGCGCGCAGTGATAAATAAACCATCCAAAAGATACTCAGGGACACTGAATTAAAGATGAAGAACATCACCTTCAAGGCAACGGTTACCGCTGTTGCCGCCCTCGCCGCATCCTCGGCAGCAATGGCACAGTCGTCGGTCACCCTGTACGGCATGCTAGACGCAGGTCTCAGCTACACCTCGAACGTTAACGGCCACTCGGACTACGCCCTCGTTGGCGGTGCCTCAGGTTCGAACAAGTGGGGCCTCCTGGGTCAGGAAGACCTCGGCGGCGGCCTCAAGGCGGTCTTCAAGCTCGAAAATGGTTTCAACATTGCGACCGGCGGCATCGGCGGCCAGGGCCCCATTGGCTCCTCGCGTTCGCTGTTCAATCGCCAGGCCTAGGTAGGCCTCGCTTCGAACCAGTACGGTACCCTCCGCCTCGGTCGCCAGATCGATGCCGTGACGGAAATGGTTCAAGGCCTGACGGGCGACGCCATTTCGGCTTCGACGTTCTCGACCCCGGGCGACGTGGACAACAACGACAACACGACGAACCAGAACAACGCCATCAAGTACATTTCGCCGGTTTTCTACGGCTTCCAGGCTGAAGGCGCGTACTCGTTCGGCGGCGTTGCCGGTGCTACGGGTTCGGGTCAATCATGGTCGGTGGCTACGGACTACGCTCAAGGCGGTCTGACGGTCGCCGGCGGCTACTTCCATGCGGCAAACCAGGGTGCGAACGGCTGGCAGAACGCAACGGCACAACCGTCGTTCGGTGGTGCGCTGGGCTATCCGAGCTCGGGTTACTACGGTGGCAATGCGTTCAAGAGCGCGGGCATCGCTCAAATCGCCGGCCAATACGAGTTTGGTCCGTACACGGCCGGCCTGCGCTACTCGAACGCGCAATACCAGGGTAACGATGGCCAACAGTCGATCCACTTCAACGTAGTGGGCGCCCTTCTGCAGTACCAGGCAACCCCGGCGCTGTCGCTCGCTGCTGGGTACACCTACGTCTACGGTTCGGCAGCCACGCAGGCGCAAGCCGCCAAGGGCCGCACGATGGCTTCGATCAACCAGGCGTCGCTGGGTACTACGTACGCACTGTCGAAGCTCACCTCGGTATACGCGATGGCTGCCTACGTTCATGCTCAGGGCGCTCAGGCTTCGGCTGCGGACTTCGGCAATACTGCATCGGGCGGCAACCAGGTTCAAGCCAACGTTGGCATCTACCACCGGTTCTAATCGCAGGCTCAGAAGCCTGGGGTAGTGAACGCACTACCCCAGACAAGAAATCCCGGTAGTGAATTGCACCCCAAAAGTTGGACATTGGTCCGATCTTTGGGGTGTTTTTCATGGGCAACGAACGCTGCATTGTCCCAATTCGAATTAGCCGTATTGGGACAGGTCATGAACAGAAGCGCCCTTTGGCCACAGCCGTATGGCCGCTCGCGTACCGATGTCGCATGCCGCCTCTTCCGCCGGAACGGTCGCTCAGCAGCCACGGCTGCGAAGGTGATCACGAACGTCCGCCATGCCCGTCAGGCGGAGTCGACTATTGGATTGCCTTCTTCCTGGATCGGAAGAGATCTAATAGCACCCTCGCGGGCGTCGGCAGGATACCCTTTCGGTGCCAGACGGCGCCGACGTCCATGGTCGGGATCGGAATGCTCAGGTCGCGCCTCATAATCCGGTTCCCTTCAAGCGACCACGGACGATAGACGAGGTCCGAAAGAATCGTGACGCCCAACCCGAGCGCCACCATGCTTCGCACGGCTTCGATCGACTTGCTCTGGATACGCACCTGCGGTTCGAGGCCGTACTTTCCCCAATACTTCCGAACAGTGCGGACATGCTCGTCCATGTCGAGCAAAAGGTAGTCCTCCTGTGCAATGTCCTCTAGCGTGACCTGCTGTGCATCTTGCAACGGGTGATCCGGATGCGTCCAAAGCCGGCGCACGGAGCGCAGAATCGTTTCATATTTCAGCTCGTCCACGTCGGCCGTATTGGACACAAGCATCAGACCGATATCAAGCTGATTATCGACGAGACGTTGCTCGATATCCTCGCGCGCGTCTTCGATCACCTCGACGCTCAGGTGCTCGAAGCGCTGCGCGACGGTAGCCAGCATTGACGGCATCAGATACGCCGAGACGGTTTCCGTGACGCCGACCCGAACGTGGCCCGAAATCTGTTCAGGCTCCTCCTGCGCCGCGACTACAGCGCGCCCGATGGACACATTCGCGCTCTGCACATGCCGAAGAAATCGCTCGCCGGCTCGGGTCAGCCGGACGCCCCTCGCGTGGCGCTGCAGCAGCGGCACCCCCACGGTGTCTTCGAGATTCTTCAGCGCGATCGTCATCGACGACTGCGAAACGGCGCAGAGATTGGCGGATCGGGAAATCTGCCCGGTATCGGCCACCGAGATGAAGTACTCGATCTGGCGAAGCGTGATGTGTGTGGCCACGTTGGCGTACTCCGCTGAGAGGTGGCGCCGTGCAATCCGGCGGTGCGAACCGGCGACCAATCCGAGGTATTGAAAAATTATATATCGCGAGGCCTGAAATATGAATTAGGCAGGGCAATTTCGGCTGCATAGCATCCCGTCATGAAAGAAAACCGTGGAACGATGATGGAGACGCAGGAGAAGAAGGGGTACTGCACGTTATGCCGGTCAAGATGCGGCACGATCAACACGGTCCGCGGCGACATGTTGCTGAAGGTGCGCCCCGACACTACACACCCGACCGGCAACGCGATGTGCATGAAAGGCAAGGCCGCGCCGGAACTCGTACACAGCCCCGGCCGGGTGTTGTATCCCATGCGCCGCACGGCCCCAAAAGGCGCGGCCGACCCGCGCTGGAAACGGATCAGCTGGGATGAGGCGCTTGACGAGATCGCGACCACGCTCGCGCACGTCAAACGGGAAAACGGAGCCGAATCAGTGGTGTTCGGTGTGACCACCCCGAGCGGTACGCCGATGAGCGACAGTATCGACTGGGTGGAGCGATTCGTCTGGTCGTTCGGAAGTCCAAACATCTGCTACGCGACCGAGATCTGCAACTGGCACAAGGATTTCGCGCATGTGTTCACGTTCGGCTGCGGCATGCCAACGGCCGATTACCGGAATTCCGACGTCATCGTGCTTTGGGGTACGAATCCAGCCAACACGTGGCTGGCCCAGGCGGACAGCATTGCAGCGGGTCGTCGCAACGGCGCCAGGCTGATTGTCGTGGACCCGAGACCCACGGCGCTCGCGCGCGAAGCGGATGTCTGGCTGCGCGTGCAGCCAGGCACGGACGGCGCGCTTGCCATGGGCATTGCCCGGCAAATGATCGCGACGGGAAATATCGACGATACATTTGTCCGCGCGTGGACGAATGGCGCGTTCCTGGTTCGTCGTGACAGCGGACATTTTTTGCGTGAACGCGACATCGATCCGGAGTCGTCGAACAATCGATATGCGGTCTGGAATGGCGCGCTCAATCGACTCGAACTCGTCGGAGAAGAGGCGCGCACGTCGCCGTCCGATCTTTCGATTTCAGGCTCGTATCAGGTTTCCGTATTCGATCTGACGGGGCGCGTAATAGAGGTCGCGTGTACGCCCGCTTTCGAGTTGTACAGCAGCGCGCTGTCTGAGTACACGCCCGAACACGTGAGCAAAATCACCGGTGTCGATGCCTCGGCGATCGAAATCGTGGCGGCGATGCTCAGCCCACGCCAGCGCATCGCCTATCACGCGTGGTCCGGCGTGGGACAACACACGAACGCGACGCAAACAGAGCGGGCGATCGCTACGCTGTACGCACTGACAGGCGCATTCGATACGCGGGGTTCAAATCGCGAGTTGCCGAAACAGCCGGCAAACCCCCTCAGCAACTACGCCATGCTGAGTCCTCAGCAACGAACAAAGGCACTCGGACTTGACGAGCGACCGCTCGGCCCGCCCGCCCAGGGATGGGTGACCGCACGCGATGTTTATCGGACGATTCTCGAGGCGAAGCCGTACCGGGTGCGCGCGCTTGTCGCGTTCGGCACCAACATGGTGATGTCGCAAGCAGACAGTGCATTGGCGCACGACGCGCTGTGCGCGCTGGATTTTCATGTTCATTGCGACCTGTTCGAAACGCCTTCCGCCCGCTATGCGGATATCCTCCTCCCGGTCAACACGCCCTGGGAACGGGAAGGACTGCGTCTCGGCTTCGAGATCAATGAGCGGGCCGTCGAATTGGTCCAGTTGCGGCAGCGGATGGTGACGCCCCGCGGGGAGAGTCGGGCAGACTACGACATCGTGCTGGATCTGGCGGTCAGGCTCGGGATGGGGGATCAATTCTTCGGTGGCGACGTCGAGAAAGGATGGAACCATGTTCTCGAACCGCTGGGCCTGGACGTCGCGACCCTGCGTTCACATCCCGAGGGCATTTACCGCCCGCTCAGGCAGCAGGAAAAGCAATACGCCTGCACGACGCCGAATGGCCCGCGAGGCTTTGCGACCGAAACGCGCCGCGTCGAGTTCTATTCGGAGAAGCTGCGTCGGTACGGCTATCCGGCCGTCCCGCAGTATGTACCGCCGAGCCGCGGAGAAGGACCACGCGCAGCCGACCGTCGACGCTTTCCGTATACGCTCACTTCCGTCAAGAACGGCTACTACTGCCACAGCCAGCATCGTGGCCTGCCAAGCCTTCGTCGCCGCGCGCCGTATCCCGTCGCGGAACTGAGCGCCGATCTGGCGGCCACCAAGGGCATTGTCGAGGGTGATTGGATACGTGTCGCCAGTACCAGCGGCACCGCGCGATTTCGTGCGCGAGTGGTCCCCGAACTCGCGCCGGATGTCGTAGTTGCGGAGTACGGCTGGTGGCAGGCGTGCGACGAGATCGGCATGGAATCGTCGGCGGCCCTGGGGAGCACAAACAGTAACTACAACAGCATCGTGTCCGGCGCCAGCGTCGATCCGCTGAGCGGTTCGTCGCCGCTTCGTGCCGTGCCGTGCGACGTCACGCTCGACCCGTCGTTCGATCCCGCGCGACGGGCATGGCAAGGATTCCGGGACTTTGTCGTGTCGGCCGTACACGGAGAAGCGGAAGGCGTTCGCACGGTTACGTTCAGCGCAGCCGACGGTGGACCGCTCCCCGACTATCTGCCCGGACAGCATGTAACGATCCACATTCCGGAATTGTGCGAAGGGGGAACGACGCGTGCCTATTCGCTCACTGGCCATGCGATTGAAAACGATCGCCGGACCTACTCGATCTCCGTGCGTCATCAGCGGGGCCGAAGTGCCGATGGCGAGCAGTTCGAGGGCGTCATGTCCTCGTATATTCATCGCGAGTTGGCAGTTGGACACAGGGTCTTGCTGCAAGCCCCCAGCGGCACCTTCATCGTACCCCCGGCTTCGAAGCGACCGGTCGTCATATTCGCGGGTGGGATCGGAATAACGCCCTTCATTTCGTGGCTGGAAACGATCGGACAGTTGGGCACACAAGCGCCCGAATCTCAGCTTTTTTACGCGAATCTCAATAGCTCGACTCATGCGTTCCGGAATCGAATTGCGCAATTGCAGCGCGCGTTGCCAACGCTCAAGGTCGTCAATTGCTATAACCAGCCGCGCGACGAAGTACTCGGAGGCGACTTCGAGATGCAGGGCTACCTCACTGCGGACGTCGTGGACGACGCATTGATACAGCGCCGCGCGCGATTCTATTTATGCGGCCCGGAGCCGATGATGAACGCCATCACGGCAGGCCTCGTCGAGCGTGGCGTACCGCCGTTCGATATCTTCAGCGAGGCCTTTCGGTCTCCTTCAAAACCGGCCCTCGATCCGTCACAGCGCTTTGCCGTCGAATTCCGGCGATCGCGGATCAAGGCGGAATGGGCACCCGAACGGGGAAGCCTGCTCAGCTTCGGCGAGAGCCTCGGCATCAGCATGCCCAGCGGCTGCCGGGTCGGGCAATGCGAGAGCTGTGCCGTCAAGGTCCTCGCGGGCAAGGTGTCGCATATGACAGGGCACGGGCCGGACGAAGCCGATATGTGTCTCGCCTGCCAGGCGATCCCGGCCACCGATATTTCCATTGAAGCGTGAACGACTCACGAGGAGCAAATCGAGCATGAAATTTTTCGACACCCCGGCGACACGCGAGGCGCTGGACTTCGCCACGCTGATTCCGTCGCTGAAAGAGGCGTTCATCAAGGGGTGCGAGGTTCCACTCCGACACTCGCACACGATCAATAGCGGCGACGGCAACACCGGCACCGTATTGATCATGCCGGCGTGGGAAGCGGACCGATATCTCGGCATCAAGACCGTGAACATTTTCCCGGCTAACCAGCGCCGCGGAATGCCCGGTTTGCACTCGACCTACGTGCTGTACGACGCCGGCACGGGTGCGCCGCTCGCGCAGATGGACGGCAATGAAATCACCTCACGCCGGACCGCCGCCGCCTCGGCACTCGCGGCCACCCTTCTGGCGCGCGGCGACTCCTCGCACATGGTGCTGTTGGGCGCCGGACGCGTGGCAAGCCTCGTGCCGGCTGCGTATCGAAGCCAGCTGCCAATCACGCACGTCGAGGTCTGGGACATCTATCCGGAGTCGGCCGCGCGACTCGTACAGCAACTGCGAGATGAAGGTTTCAATGCGGCAGTGGTCTCCAGTCTGCCGGACAGCGTGGCGCGCGCGGATGTCGTGAGCTGCGCGACACTCGCCACCGAGCCGATCATACGCGGCTCATGGCTGAGACCGGGAACGCATCTCGATCTTATCGGAAGCTTCACGCCGCAGATGCGCGAGGCTGACGACGATTGTTTCCGGAACGCACGCGTGTTTGTCGATACGGACGAGGCACTGCGGAAGTCCGGCGATCTGATTGGGCCGTTGTCGCGCAACGTGATTTCGCTGGCGGACCTGAACGGTACGCTCGCCGCCTTGTGCCGGGGCGACGTCGGCGGGCGCTTCGACGGCAGCGAGCGCACGGTATTTAAAGCGGTGGGGACCGCACTCGAAGACCTGGCTGCGGCAACGCAGGTTTATGAAAAGCATGTTTAATCACTCGAAGCGTCGGAGACCATGATGAAGGAATTGAACCGTCAGCAAGACCTGCCAGCCTCGACAGCCGACGCTGCAGTCGGGCTCGAGCGTATGGCCGCAGCCGTGACCCGTTGGTCGGAAAAGTGGTTTCCCGACGCATACCTATTCGCGGCGATCGCGGTTGTCGTCGTCGCGGTCGGCGCCTTGGCGGCAGGCGCGCCTGTACAACGTGTGGGCATTGCCTTTGGAGATGGATTCTGGAGCCTGATTCCCTTTACGATGCAGATGGCGATCGTGGCCATCTCAGGCTACGTGGTCGCGGTCTCTCCGCCTGCCGCGAGATTGATCGCATGGCTTGCCCGCCTGCCGTCGAACGGCAAGTCCGCGGTGGCATTCGTCGCGCTGGTCAGCATTTCGGCGTCGCTTTTCAACTGGGCGATCAGCCTGATCTTTAGCGGCCTGCTGGTTCGTGCGCTCGCTCGTCGTACCGGGCTCCGTATGGACTACCGGGCAGCGGGTGCCGCCGCCTATCTCGGCATGGGCGCGACCTGGGCGCTGGGATTGAGTTCATCGGCATCGCAATTGCAGGCGAATCCGGACAGTTTGCCGAAAGCGCTGCTGGCGATCACCGGTGTCATTCCGTTCTCCGAGACGATTTTTCTGCCCCAATCGTTATTGATAGTCGCCGCGCTGACCGTCGTATCGCTTTTGATTGCGTATCTCTCCGCGCCCGGCGCGGAGCGCGCCAAAACCGCGCAATACCTGGGCATCTCGCTGGATGAGGCGGAACTCGACGTCGCCGCGCCTTCACGCCCCGGCGACTGGCTCGAGTACAGCCCATTGATCACAATCCTGATCGTCGCACTCGGCTCGGTTTGGGCATGGCACGAATTCACCACGAAAAATCCGGTGTTGGCCATCTCCAACCTCAATACCTACAACTTCGTGTTCCTGCTGGCCGGGATGTTGTTGAACTGGCGCCCCCGCCGCTTCCTGAACGCGGTGGCGAAATCGGTGCCGTCTGTGGCCGGCGTGTTGATCCAGTTTCCTCTCTATGGGGGCATTGCGTACATGCTGACGAAAGCCTCCGCGCCGTCGGGCCTACCGTTGGCCGATCATCTTTCTCATTTCTTCGTCACCGTGTCGTCGCATGCGTCGTTTCCGGCGCTGATGGGCATCTACTCTGCCGTCCTTGGATTCTTCGTGCCGTCGGGCGGCGGGAAATGGATCATCGAAGCACCGTACGTGATCGCGGCCGCGAAGGAACTCCAGGTTCATCTGGGCTGGGCGGTCACCGTCTACAACGCGGCGGAGGCGTTGCCGAACCTGATCAACCCTTTCTGGATGCTGCCGTTGCTCGGCGTGCTGGGATTGCGGGCTCGTGACGTGGTGGGCTTCACGTTTACCCAGTTCATCGTGCATCTCCCGCTCGTGATCTTCTTGCTGTGGATTCTTGCGGGGACGCTGACCTTCCATCCCCCCGTCATGCCTTGATCCGCCTGTGACGCCAGCCTGGTGCAGCAGGTTAAAAGCCGGCGGATAGCTACCGCACGCCCCAACCTGCCGCTTCCGACACAGCTTGCTCAGCCCGCGTCCAGATCACGTCCCCCGGTTTCTTCAAGCATCGACACGGCAATCAACGAAACGATCACGCAGCCGATCATGTACCACGCCGGCGCCATCGTGTTGCCGGTCGCCTTGATGAGCCATGCGACGACCAGTTGCGAGGTCCCGCCGAAGACCGACACCGCAACCGCATAGGCGCTCGCCAGATAACCGGCGCGGACATGTTTTGGGAAATTCTCGGGCATCAGGGAATACGCCGGGTTGGCAGGCGTCTGTCACCCGCGGCCGAGTTCCTGTGGACCAGGCTCGTCAAAGCGTTGCAGCGGCGTCAGGGGTAGTTTGCATAAACCTCGCGCGACGTGATCGATCGAGCGCCGGCTCTGGCTCACATGAGAATCGCCCGAGCAGCGCTGCGAAAGGTAGCCGGCGCTTCGTGTTTCGGGCTTAACCCCAATACTGTTCACTTGATAACCACTTTGGGCGCTATTCGCTGATTCAGCGGCTCCCATCGTCGCCGGATCCGGAAATTCGACATCTTTCGCTTCACGCCGCGGGGATTGCGCTTGCCGCGG